>Ga0302173_10000026_pt1 | contig 68245 bp, 61 predicted proteins | sample I_Fen_N3_1_FD_198785 | JGI IMG/M metagenome (GOLD analysis project Ga0302173, IMG submission 198785) | Peat permafrost microbial communities from Stordalen Mire near Abisko, Sweden - I_Fen_N3_1 | ecosystem: Environmental > Terrestrial > Soil > Wetlands > Permafrost | place: Sweden: Abisko... | reverse complement strand
AAAGAACCTTGGCCTTGGTATGTTGCAGGTCCGTTAATTGGATTAACTGTTCCAATTTTATTGATTATTGGGAATAAATCCTTTGGAATTAGTTCTTCGCTTCGTCATATTTGTGCGGCTTGTATTCCGGCAAATATTTCGTTTTTTAAATACGATTGGAAAAAAGAAAGTTGGAATTTATTTTTCGTTTTCGGAATTTTTCTTGGCGGAGTTATCTCTTCTACTTTCTTAGCCAATCCAAATCCGGTTGAAATTGCACCTGAACTTTCTGCGCAATTAGCCACTTACGGCATTACAGATCATTCTGGTTTAGTTCCTGCACAACTTTTTTCATGGGAAAGTTTGTTAACACTTCGTGGATTTATCATGATTGTGGTTGGTGGATTTTTAGTTGGTTTTGGTACGCGTTACGCTGGCGGATGTACAAGCGGCCATGCAATTATGGGAATTTCAAACTTACAATGGCCTTCATTAGTCGCAACAATCTGTTTTATGATTGGCGGTTTTGTAATGTCGCTTTTGATTTTACCTTATATTCTTTCACTTTAAAATTTCATAAATGAGTAATTTAGAAAATAAAAATACAGATACAGAAGGAATCAACGGAAGCCAAATTAAAGATTCGGGTTTCTCAAATTTAAAATATCTTGTTGTTGGAATCTTTTTTGGGATTGTATTCGTAAAAGCCGAAATCATAAGTTGGTTTCGTATTCAGGAAATGTTTCACCTACAATCTTTCTTTATGTATGGTGTAATTGGAAGTGCAGTTGTAGTTGGACTTATATCGGTTCAATTGATTAAAAAATTCAACATTAAAACGCTGCAAGGAGAAAAAATCGAAATTCAGCCGAAGACTTTCAACAAAGGACAAATCTATGGTGGATTAATGTTTGGTTTTGGATGGGCAATTACTGGAGCTTGCCCCGGACCGCTTTTTGCACAAATTGGAACTGGGGTTACTGTAATTGTAGTGACTTTAGTAAGTGCTATTTTTGGAACTTGGGTTTATGGTTTGATTAAAGACAAACTACCTCATTAATATTGTTGGTCTTATATTATAAGTATCAAACCCGACAGGTTTTAAAAACCTGTCGGGTTTATCTTTTGAACTTAATTTAAGTTTATTTAATAAAAATTACCTCTTTGATAATCATTTACAATTTAACATCTAAAGAATGAGCAACGTAACAGAAAATTTAATTTTAAGAAAAGCTGATGTTTCTGAAATATCTCAAATATGGAGTATCCTGCAAGATGCTATTGAACAAAGACGTCTGGACGGAAGTTCGCAATGGCAAGACGGATATCCTAATGAAACTACTGTAGAAAACGATATAAAAAATGGGCACGCTTATGTGTTTACAGAAAATGAAATTATTCTTTCTTATGCTGCCATTATGTTCGACAAGGAACCTGCATATGAGGACATAGAAGGAAAATGGCTTACTAATGGTGATTACACTGTTGTTCATCGTGTAGCCGTTTCAAAATTAGCAAAAGGCAAAGGTATCGCTACAAAACTTTTTAAAAGTATAGAAGATTTGGCTCTTGCAAATAACATTCAAAGTATTAAAGTTGACACGAACTTTGACAATATTCCAATGTTGAAAATTTTAGACAGATTAAATTATACCTATTGTGGTGAAGTTTTTTTTAGAGGTGCTGCAAGAAAAGCATTTGAAAAAAAGCTAGCTTAATCAAGTAGAACTTCTAAATTTATTTGATAAAACCTGTCGGCTGTCGATGTTTTGTATTTTCGCGTGAGGGATAGAAGCTATCTGCCGAAGCAGTGCGGATAGCCCGACATCATTTAAGAAAAGGCCTAATGTGCGTAAAAGTACATTAGGCCTTTTCTTAAATGATGGCACGCCCAAATAGCATTTTAAATTTTAGTTCCGATCCCGAAACTTCGGGAAGGAATAGATTTCTACTCTTTTTTTACACAGAATTTAAGTACAACATTATCAATCTATTTTGTAACTTAACAGTTCTAAAACTATGGTATTAGTGACCATATATAAAGCCAAAAGAAAATAAAGTACTACAATATGAAACGTTCAGAACAGTTATCAAGATTAAAAAACACTGAAAAGTGGGATGTAATTATAATTGGTGGTGGCGCAAGCGGTCTTGGAACTGCTCTTGATGCCGCAAGCAGAGGCTACAAAACGATCTTGCTTGAAGCTATAGATTTTGCAAAAGGAACATCGAGCAGAAGTACCAAATTAGTTCATGGTGGAGTTCGGTATTTGGAGCAAGGCGATATTCACTTAGTTAGAGAAGCCTTAAAAGAGCGAGGTTTAATGGCAAAAAACGCAGGACATTTGGTTAAAAATCAATCTTTTGTAATTCCGAATTATAACTGGTGGGGCGGCTACTTTTATACGATCGGATTAACCATTTATGATTTACTGGCTGGTCGTTTAAGTTTAGGAGCTTCAAAATATATTTCGAAGAAAAAAACAATTGAAATGCTTCCTACCGTTGAAGAAAAAGGTTTGGTAAGTGGTGTTATTTATCATGATGGACAATTTGATGATTCGCGTATGGCAATAAACATTGCTCAAACCGCAGTAGAAAAAGGAGCTTGCCTTTTAAATTATTCCAAAGTCGTAGGTTTATTAAAAGACAATAAAAATCAAATTATTGGCGTTGAGGCAATAGACCATGAAACAGGTCATAAGTATGATATTAAAGGTGCGGCAATTATTAATGCAACCGGAGTTTTTACAAATGCAATTATGAAGCTAAACGACACGGTTTACAAAAAATATATTGTTCCGAGTCAGGGGATTCATCTTGTATTTGATAAATCTTTTTTGCCAAGTAATCAAGCTTTAATGATTCCTAAAACTAGTGATGGACGAGTCTTATTTGCGGTGCCTTGGCATAATCGAATTGTAGTAGGAACAACAGATACTTTAATTAGAAAACACAGTCTCGAACCTATTGCGCTCGAAAGTGAAATTGAATTTGTTCTGGAAACTGCTCAACGTTTCTTGGCAAAAAAACCTATGAGAGCCGACGTTCTTTCTGTTTTTGCAGGTTTACGCCCTTTGGCAGCCCCCGAAGAAGAAGGGAAAAGTACTAAAGAAGTTTCGAGAAGTCATAAAATTATAGTTTCGGAAACTGGATTAATAACCATCACTGGAGGAAAATGGACTACTTACAGAAAAATTGCCGAAGATATTATCGATAAAGCGATCAAAGTAGGCAAATTACCCAAAAAAGTCTGTAATACAGAACATCTTCCTATTCATGGAAACCAAACTACTTCAGATTTAGACAGAATGAATCATTTGTATATCTATGGTTCAGATATTCCAAAAATACTCGAATTGCAACAAAACGAGCCTGAATTAAAAGAAAAACTGCATCCGGATCACGAATTTGTAATGGCCGAAGTAGCTTGGGCTATTCGATATGAAATGGCTAGAACTGTAGATGACATTTTGGCAAGACGTGTTCGGTTATTATTCTTAGACGCCAGAGCTGCAATTCAATCGTCTGAAAAAGTAGCGCGATTACTTGCGAAGGAACTAGGACATGACGACACCTGGATACATAGAGAAATTACAAACTTTCACGGAATTGCAAGAGGTTTTCTTTTAAAAGAATTTCAATAGATTTTATTAACTTAAGTATATAAGTCATGCAAGATAAATTAATTCTGGCGCTGGATCAAGGAACGACTTCATCGAGAGCTATAGTCTTTAATCATGGAGGAGAAATTGTAAGCATCTCGCAAAAAACTTTTAAGCAAATTTTTCCAAAACCGGGATGGGTCGAACATAACCCAAAGGAAATATGGTCATCTCAAATAAGTGTAGCTGCAGAAGTAATTGCTAAAGTGGGAATCTCTGGTAGAGAAATAGCAGCAATTGGAATAACCAATCAGCGAGAAACTACTATAGTTTGGGACAGAGAAACAAGTGAACCTATTTACAATGCTATTGTTTGGCAAGATCGTAGAACGGCAAAATATTGTGATAAACTAAAAGCGCAAGGACATGCCGAAATGATTCAGACAAAAACGGGATTAATTCTGGATGCCTATTTTTCTGGAACTAAAGTAAAATGGATTTTAGATAACGTTCCAGGAGCACGAAAAAAAGCAGAGCAAGGAAATCTTTGTTTTGGAACGGTAGACACTTGGCTCATTTGGAAACTAACTCGAGGTAAATTATTCATGACCGATGTTTCTAATGCGAGCAGAACTTTATTATTTAATATCAACACCTTAGAATGGGATGATGAATTATTAGAACTTTTTGATATTCCTAGAGCCATGCTTCCTGAAGTAAAAGAAAGTAGCACTATTTATGGCGAAAGCTCTACTACTCTATTTTCAACAAAAATTCCTATTGCCGGCGTTGCGGGAGATCAGCAAGCAGCGCTGTTTGGTCAGTTATGTACAACTTCGGGAATGATAAAGAATACTTACGGAACAGGTTGTTTTGTGTTAATGAATACAGGTACAAAGCCAATTCGTTCAACCAATAATTTATTGACTACTGTTGCCTGGAAAATTAATGGCAAAACGACCTATGCTTTAGAAGGCAGCGTTTTTGTTGGAGGTGCAGCTGTACAATGGTTAAGAGATGGTGCAAAAATGATTAACGCATCTGAAGAAATTGAGACTCTGGCAGCCAGCGTTCCTGACAATGGAGGCGTTTATTTTGTTCCGGCGCTAACTGGTTTAGGAGCTCCGTATTGGGATCAATATGCCAGAGGTGCCATTTTTGGAATTACTAGAGGAACTACCAGTGCACATATTGCACGAGCAACTTTAGAAGGAATTGCTTATCAGGTAAATGATTTGCTAAAAGCTATGGAAGCAGATTTTGGCGGAAAAGGAAAAGAACTGAGAGTCGATGGCGGTGCTGCAACCAATAATTTACTAATGCAATTTCAGTCAGACATTTACGGAAAAACCGTTACAAGACCAAAAACACTCGAAACAACAGCTTTGGGCGCTGCATATTTGGCAGGACTTGCTGTAGGATATTGGTCAAGCTTAGACGATTTGAAAGAACAATGGTCTATAGATCGTGTATTTTCTCCGCAAATGCCAAAACCAGAAGTAAACAAACTGGTAAAAAATTGGAATAAGGCCGTTGGGCGAGCATCAGACTGGATTGAAGAATAAAACAATTAATACATAATTGAATATGACACCTTTTACAGCAGAAATTTTAGGCACTATGATAATGATTTTATTAGGTAATGGCGTTGTTGCAAATGTCGTACTAAAAGATACAAAAGGAAATAATTCTGGCTGGATGGTTATTACTACAGCTTGGGGATTTGCTGTTTTTACGGGTGTACTTATTGCAGGACCAATTAGTGGAGCACATCTAAATCCAATTGTTACACTTGGTTTGGCTCTGATAGGAAAATTCAATTGGAACCTAGTTCCTACCTATATACTGGCTCAAATGATTGGAGCAATGTTAGGTGCTTTCCTTGTGTGGTTATCTCACAAAGACCATTTTGCCGCAACTGAAGATGAAGGAGCCAAATTTGCTTGCTTCTCTACATCTCCAGCCATTAAGAATAATTTATCAAACCTAATCAGTGAGATAATTGCAACTTTTGTCTTGATCTTTTCCATTTTTTATATTGCCGGACCAAGCCTGCAAATAACTAGTGATGCAAATGCAACAATAGGTTTAGGAACTATTGGTGCAGTTCCTGTCGCCATTGTGGTATGGGTAGTTGGTTTATCGTTAGGTGGAACAACAGGTTACGCTATTAATCCTGCCAGAGACCTTGGACCAAGAATCATGCACGCAATCCTTCCTATAAAAGGAAGCAGTAATTGGAGTTATGCCTGGATTCCAATTGTAGGCCCAGTAATCGGAGCGAGTTTAGCTGCATTATTATATATAATACTTAATTAACGCCAACAATCTTAATCCAAATTATTAATATAAAATACAAGAAACCCAGCAGACTTTATCCCAAGCCACTAGAACTATGGGTTTAATTTTTATATGAACTAAAGATAATTTCATCTTTAAAAAATCATTAAACTTTACAAAATCCATTTTTCAAATAAAAATTATAGTAATTTTACTGTAACCCTACAGGGTTTGTATAACTAATAAAGACACGTTATCTCAATTAACAAAAATTTAACATGACATTTGTATATACAACAGTTAAAAGTACATACATTTGTATATACAAATTATACACTTACGACTATGACAATTGAAGAGGTTATAAAAAGTACAGTTAAGCTGGATAATGCGAAAAAAGTTATTCTGAATATCATGTACACACAAAATGTGATTCAGGATCATTTCAACGAGTTGATAAAACCGTATGATTTATCCGGAGAGCAATATAATGTATTACGTATATTGAGAGGACAAAAAGGAAATCCTGCTAATATGTGTGTGATACAAGAACGCATGCTTGCAAAAACAAGTAACACAACACGATTAGTAGACAAATTATTATTGAAGGATTTTGTTACACGAAATGTTTGTCCTAACAATAGACGAAAAATAGAGGTTCTAATTACTCAAAAAGGATTAGACGTGCTAAGAGAATTAGATCCGAAGATAGATGAGCACGAGCGCACATTTGCGGAGAATATAAGTACAGAGGAATTAGAATTATTAAATCAACTATTAGAAAAATACCGAACTCAACAAAATTAATATTATGAGCACATTATTAGAAAATTTAAATTGGAGATATGCAACTAAAAAATTTGATGCAACAAAAAAAATCTCTACCGAAGATTTAAACACTTTAAAAGAAGCAATTAGATTAAGTGCTTCTTCATACGGTTTACAACCATTTAAAGTTATAATCGTAGAAAACCCAGAAATTAGAGAGCAATTAAAAGCAGCAGCTTGGGGACAAACTCAAATTACTGACGCTTCACACCTAATTATTTTTGCAAACGACTTAAATGCAGGACCAGAATCTGTAGATGCTTACATTAAAAACATTAGCGAAACAAGAAGTCTTCCAACTGAAGCTTTAGCAGGATTTAGCGACATGATGAAAGGTACAATTGCAAACTTATCTCAAGAAGCTAAAAATATCTGGACAGCAAAACAAACTTACATTGCTTTAGGAACTTTATTAAGTGCTGCGGCTGAATTAAAAATCGATGCAACTCCTATGGAAGGTTTTAGCCCGGCAAGTTTTAATGAAATCCTAGGTTTAGACAAATTAGGTTTAAACGCATCAGTTATTGCAACTGTAGGATACAGACATGATGAGGACGATAGTCAGCATTACAAAAAAGTAAGAAAATCTCAAGAAGAATTATTTATCACTATATAATTATTATTAATCTAAAATCAATTTTAACAACATGAAAAATTTAAAAACAATTGCAATAGCATTATTCGTAGCAGTAGCTAGTATCTCAGTTAACGCACAATCTAAAAAAATCGACGTAAAAGCATCTACTATCAAATGGGTAGGTAAAAAAGTAACTGGAGAACACTCTGGAACTGTAAACTTTAAAGATGGAGCTGTAGTTTTTAAAGGAAAAAAATTAGTTGGTGGTTCTTTTACTGTTGATATGACTTCATTGACTGCAACTGATTTAACTGGAGAATACCAAGGAAAATTGAATGGTCACTTAAAAGCTGACGATTTCTTTGGAACTGACAAATTCCCAACTGCAAAATTAGTTTTCAAAAAAATTGGTGCTAAAGCAACTGACGTTTATACTGTAACTGCAGATTTAACTATCAAAGGAATTACTAAACCAGTAACTTTTGATATTACTGTAGCTGGAAACACTGCTACAACAGCATTTAAAGTTGACAGAACTAAATACGACATCAAATACAACTCTGGTAACTTCTTCGAAAACTTAGGAGACAAAACTATCAATGACGATTTCGAATTAACTGTAGCTTTAAAATTCTAATATTTTAAGACTTACTGATTCTTTTATAATCATAAGAAAAACCCCAATAGTTTTAAACTATTGGGGTTTCTTTTTTTACTAATTTTCAAAAAGATAACATTCTTAATACTAAACTAACGCTTTCATAATGACTTTCAACGTTTTGATTAACATTCGGCTTCTAATTTTGGCCTAATTAAAAAAGCAAAAACTAGAAATCAAAATCAGTTATGAAAACAAAATTACGTATTACACTTATTTGTCTTCTTAGTGCCGTTTTATCAAATGCACAACAACAACCCAAAGGAATTATTGGCAACGCAAACTGGATGAACAATTGGACCAATTTTAATCCGGCTAAAATAGAATATAACGAAGCAACAAATATAATTGCAGGAACTATTGACAAGGATACTAAACTTTCTAAACGTAATACTTATCAATTAGTTGGTGTTGTTTATGTAACCAATAACGCAACTTTAACCATAGAACCGGGCACAGTTATTCGAGGCGACGATAAAACTTGTGGAACTCTAGTGATTACAAATGGTTCTAAAATTATAGCCGAAGGTTTAGAAACGGATCCTATTGTTTTTACCTCAAACAAAGAAGTTACGGAAAGAAGACCTGGAGACTGGGGCGGAATTATTATTCTTGGTAAAGCGCCCATTAATACAATTGGCGGTATCCATATTTTACCTTTTGACCTTGAACCAATGCTTAACCATTATGGAGGACAGGATGCCGAAGATAATTCCGGAATTCTTAAATATGTTCGAATTGAGTATTCTGGTAGAAAACTAAGCGCAGCAAAAGAACTTAACGGGCTTTCTTTAGCAGGTGTAGGCAGAAAAACAATTCTTAGCAACATACAAATTAGTTTCTCTAACGATGATTCTTTCGAGTGTTATGGTGGAGATTTAAACCTAAACAACCTTATTTCGTATCGAACTACCGATGATGATTTTGATTTTACTCAAGGTGCACAAATCAACATCAATAACAGTATTGCCATTCGTCATCCGTTTTCATCAGATGTTTCGGGTTCCCGATGTTTTGAAGTAGATTCATATGATAAAATTGGAAATACTGATATGTCTAAAAAATTAACAAAAATAAATGCCAACAATATTACTTTAGTAAATTTGGAGGAAAACAATCAAGGTCTTGTGCGAGAATCTATTTACGTAAGAGAGAATACTTTTTTTAATCTAACAAATAGTATCGTATCCGGCTTTGCTCCTTTCGTACTATTAGAAGGAAATATTGGAAATGGCGATGTAAATTTATCTAAAATTTCGTTTAAAAATCTAATTGCAAATAATTGCAATGGCGGAATTACAAGTGAAGCCGGAGGTGCAAACGCAACAATTGAGCAATTTTATAATAATCCAGCTTTTGGTATCAGCTACACCTCTTTCAAAAATAGTGAGTTGTTTACAACCCCGAATATCAAAGGAAATCCTGATTTTAGAATGAACGTAAACAACACAATAGCTATTGGAAATTAACCTATTAAAGTTGTTTTATTTCGGCAAAATTTAACAAAATTGCAGATTAAGAAAAGTTTTTTTTGAAATTTTATGTCTTTAAATCCAAATTACATTTATATATTTGCCATATCAAAATAAGAAAATGAAAACATTAATGAACAATACTTGGTGGTGGAACAATTTACGTCAAACGTCGTGAACTAAGCTTCCTATGGTATTTTCAAAACTATAAATATAAAAGGCTTGTCATCACGACAAGCCTTTTTTTTTTGGTCGAAACTTAAGCAGAAAAATATAATTAAAAACAACATACTTTGAAACCTTTTATACTCAACACACACTACAAACAAATTCTGGCAGACACAATTACGCCAGTAAGTATTTATTTTAAAATAAGAGATAAATTTCCAAATAGCTTATTATTGGAAAGTAGCGATTATCACGGAAATGACAATAGTTTCTCATACGTTTGCTGTAACCCGATTGCAACAATCAAAATTGAAAACGAAATTATCTCTAAAACTTTTCCAGATGGAACAACTGAGCAAATTAAGATTGAAGCTTCAACCAATATTCCGGAAGTAATTCAGGAATTTTCGAGACAATTTAAATCAGAGAAAAACGATTTTAAATTCATTAACAATGGTTTATTCGGATACATTTCTTACGATGCCGTTCGTTATTTCGAGAAAGTTTCTATCGCTAAAAAAGACAATGCAACTTCAATTCCAGATGTTTTTTATGCCGTTTATCAAAACATAATTGCGATTAATCACTTTAAAAACGAAGCTTATATTTTCTGCCATAGCGTTGATGGAAGAAACAACATATCTGAAATTGAACAATTATTACAATCCCGAAATATTGCTTCATATAAATTCACTAAAGAAGGCGAAGGATTTTCTAACTTAACTGATGATGAGTTCAAACACAATGTAGCTTTGGCTAAGAAGCATTGTTTTAGGGGAGATGTTTTTCAATTGGTTTTATCTCGTCGTTTTACACAAGGATTTAAAGGAGACGAATTTAACGTTTATAGAGCTTTACGCAGTATAAATCCATCACCATATTTATTCTTTTTTGATTATGGAGATTTCAAAATATTTGGGTCTTCGCCCGAAGCACAAATTATCGTAAAAAACAGAAAAGCCGAAATTCATCCAATTGCAGGAACTTTTAAAAGAACCGGAAATGACGAGCGTGATGCACTTTTGGCCAAAGAACTTTCTGAAGATAAAAAAGAAAACAGCGAACACGTAATGCTAGTCGATTTGGCAAGAAACGATTTAAGCCGAAACGGTCACGATGTAAATGTAGAGAAATACAGAGAAGTTCAGTTTTTCTCGCATGTAATTCACTTGGTTTCTAAAGTTACTGGTCATTTACATGAAAAAGCTACTACAATGCAAGTTGTTGCAGATACTTTTCCGGCTGGAACTTTAAGCGGAGCACCAAAACACCGAGCAATGCAATTAATTGAAGATTACGAAAAAACAAATCGTAATTTTTATGGCGGTGCAATTGGTTTCATGGATTTTGAAGGGAATTTTAATCACGCTATTATGATTCGAACTTTCCTAAGCAAAAACCATCAATTACACTGTCAAGCCGGAGCTGGAATCGTTGCTAGTTCAGACGAAGAAAGCGAAATGCAGGAAGTGTATAATAAATTAAGAGCATTGAATACAGCGCTGGAAATGGCAGAAAAAATTTAGTCACAGTTTTCAGTCGCAGTCAAAGAAACTAAAACTTGAAAAAAACTATAAACCCAAAAAACTATGAAAAACTTAATTCCTTTTGTTATTGCTTGTGTTCTTTTAGTATCATGTGAATCAAAAAAAGACTCTGCAAATATTCCGTTAGCCGGAACCTGGCGACTTATATCAGCAGAAACCACTGAAAAAGATTCAACGTTCTCGACTTTCAATCCAAAAACAAAAATGATTAAAATTATAAATGATACTCATTTTGCTTTTTTCAATCATGATTTGAATAATGGAAAAGATTCAACAAATGCAGTATTCTTTGGCGGAGGCGGAAAATATACTTTAAAGGATAGTACCTACACAGAGAATTTAGAGTTCTTCAACAACAGACATTGGGAAAACAACAAATTTGAGTTTACAGTAAAAATTAAAAACGATACCCTAATTCAAAAAGGAATCGAAAAAATAGAAAAATTAGGCGTTGATCGTGTTATCATTGAAAAATACGTTCGAGAAAAATAAAAATCAGTTTTCAGTCACAGTTTTCAGTCACAGAACTTGAAACTTGAAACAAAGAAAACCTGAAACAAAACAAAAGACATGAAAAAAATATTAGTTATAGACAATTACGATAGTTTCACTTATAATTTAGTGCACTATTTAGAAGATTTAAATTGCGAAGTTACCGTATATAGAAACGATGAATTCGAAATTGACGAAATCGCTTCTTTCGATAAAATATTACTTTCTCCAGGACCTGGAATTCCGGATGAAGCAGGTTTATTAAAAGCAGTAATCGCAAAATATGCACCAACAAAAAGTATTCTTGGAGTTTGTTTAGGACAACAAGCGATTGGAGAAGTTTTTGGCGGAACACTTTCGAATCTTGATAAAGTATATCATGGAGTTGCTACAAACGTAAAAACCGTAGTTTCAGATGAAATTTTGTTTGAAGGTTTAGGAAATGAATTTGAAGTAGGAAGATATCATTCATGGGTTGTTGATGCCAATTTGCCTGATGTTTTAGAGGCAACCTCAATCGACGAAAACGGACAAATTATGTCGTTAAGACACAAAACTTTTGATGTAAGAGGTGTTCAATTTCACCCGGAAAGTGTATTGACTCCAAACGGAAAAAGGATTTTAGAGAACTGGATAAATAGTTAGTTTACCGTATTCAGTCTCAGTTTACAGTTTCAGTTTACAGTCTTAGCAACTTAGAGTCTCAGCAACTCAGAACCTTAGAATAAAAAAAAATGAAAAATATATTAAACAAATTAATCAATCACGAAGTGCTTACAAAAGAAGAAGCCAAAAACGTATTGATTAATATTTCAAGCGGCAGTTATAATCCAAGTCAGATTTCGGCATTTTTGACTGTATTTATGATGCGAAGCATTACGATTGATGAACTTTCGGGATTTCGTGAAGCTTTATTAGATTTATGCGTTCGCGTTGATTTATCAGCCTATAATACAATCGATTTATGCGGAACTGGCGGTGACGGAAAAGATACTTTTAATATTTCGACTTTAGCATCTTTTATTTCGGCAGGAGCAGGAATAAAAGTAGCAAAGCACGGAAATTACGGCGTTTCGTCGATTTCAGGATCAAGCAACGTAATGGAAAAAATGGGAATCAAATTTAGCAACGATCCTTCATTTTTAGAGAAATGTATCGATAAAGCAGGAATTTGCGTTTTGCACGCTCCCCTATTTCATCCAGCAATGAAAAATGTTGGCCCAATTCGTAAAGAATTAGCTGTAAAAACCTTCTTTAATATGTTGGGACCAATGGTAAATCCATCGTTTCCACAAAATCAATTGGTTGGAGTTTTCAACTTAGAACTGGCTAGAATGTATGCTTATTTGTATCAAAATACCGATATCAATTTTACCATTTTACATTCGCTTGACGGATATGACGAAATCTCTTTAACAGGTCCAACCAAAACGATAACCTCACACATGGAAGGAATGTTGAAACCAGAAGATTTTGGAGTTCGTCTTTTATTACAAAGCGAAATTGAAGGCGGAACAACCATCGAAGAGTCGGCTGATATGTTTATCAATATTCTATCAGGAAAAGGAAACGAAGCGCAGAATAATGTGGTTTGCGCGAATGCTGCAATGGCAATCGCAACGGTTACAAAATGTTCTCCGCTGGAAGGATTTGAATTGGCCAAAGAAAGTTTATTTTCTGGAAAAGGATTAAAAGCATTACAAACATTACAAGAAGTAAGTAAAATTTAGTTTCAAGTTTTCTTTGTTTCAGGTTTCAAGTTAGTGGAACGCAACCTGAAACTTGAAACCTGAAACCTGAAACAAACAAAACCATGAATATTTTAGATAAAATAATAGTTGACAAACAAAGAGAAGTCGTTCTTAAAAAATCGATCATTCCGGTTTCGCAATTGGAAAGCTCTGTGTTTTTTGGAAAACAAACTATTTCTCTTAGTCAGAAATTGAAAGAAAGCAATTCGGGAATTATTGCTGAACACAAACGCCGTTCTCCTTCAAAATCAATAATCAACCAAAATTTTACAGTTGAAGAAGTTGTAAAAGGATATGAAAATGCAGGAGCTTGCGGAATTTCTGTTTTAACAGATGGAAAATATTTTGGAGGTTCTCTAGACGATTTACTTTTGGCGAGAGCAAGTGTAAATATTCCGCTATTGCGAAAAGAATTTATTTTAGATGAATACCAAATTTTAGAAGCAAAAGCTTTTGGTGCCGATTTAATTCTATTAATAGCTGCAGTTTTAACTCGCGAAGAAATCAAATCATTATCTGAATTTGCAAAAAAATTAGGTCTAGAAGTTCTGCTAGAAGTCCACAATCAGGAAGAGCTTGAAAAGTCAATCATGCCAACTTTAGATATGATTGGTGTGAACAACCGAAACTTAAAAACATTCGAAGTAAGTCTTGATTTCAGCAAACAATTAGCATCGCAGATTCCGGATGAATTTGTAAAAGTTTCTGAAAGTGGAATTTCGTCAATCGAAGCCATTCAGGAATTAAAACCTTACGGTTACAAAGGTTTCTTAATTGGAGAAAACTTCATGAAAACTGAAAACGCTGGACAAGCCGCAACGGAATTTATTAAAAATTTGAGCGTATAAAAATTAGCCACGAATTCACGAATTTAATTTACAATCATTCGTGAATTCGTGGCGGAAAATCTTTGCGAACTTTTTCGCATTTTAAACGCAATCAAAATAAAAAAACTTAGCGCCCTCTGCGTTAAAAAACACACAACGAAATGAAACTCAAAATATGCGGCATGAAATATCCAGAAAACATACTCGAAGTAGGTGCACTCCTACCCGATTATATGGGATTTATTTTCTGGGAAAAATCCGCTCGATACTTTAACGGAATAATTCCGGAATTGATCAAAACAATCAAAAAAGTTGGTGTTTTTGTAGATCAAAGCCAGGAAGAGATTCTGGAAAAAGTAACAACATACAATTTACAAGCCGTTCAGTTACACGGAAATGAATCGGTCGAATTTTTATCAGAACTAAAAAAGAAACTACCCCAAAAAACTGAAATTATCAAAGTATTTTCAGCCGATGAAAATTTTGATTTTGAAATTATAAAACCTTTTGAATCAGTTTGTGATTATTTCTTATTTGATACAAAAGGAAAATTACCCGGAGGAAACGGAACTACTTTTGACTGGAAGATATTAAAAAAATACAAGTCTGAGAAACCATTCTTTTTGAGTGGCGGAATCGGAATTAACGAATTAAAAGCGATCGAAGAAATTTCAAAAACAAATCTTCCTATTTATGCAGTCGATATAAATAGTAAATTTGAAATCGAACCGGGGCTAAAAAACAGAAATCTATTTAGCAATTTCAAACGAAAATTTGATGTTGCCAACTTTTAAAATTGGAATAAAATGAATTTTAACGTTAACGAAAAAGGATATTACGGAGAATTTGGAGGAGCTTACATTCCGGAAATGTTATATCCAAATGTAGAAGAATTACGTCAAAACTATTTAAAAATAACAAGCGAACCAGATTTTAAAGCAGAGTTCGATCAGTTATTAAAAGATTATGTTGGACGTCCAAGTCCGCTTTATTTTGCAAAGCGTTTATCTGAAAAATACAATACCCGAATTTATTTAAAAAGAGAAGATTTAAATCATACCGGCGCACATAAAGTCAACAACACAATTGGACAAATATTAGTGGCAAAACGTTTAGGTAAAAAACGTATTATTGCCGAAACCGGAGCGGGTCAGCACGGCGTAGCCACTGCAACTGTTTGCGCTCTTATGGGATTGCAATGTATTGTTTATATGGGCGAAATTGATATCGCGCGCCAAGCTCCAAACGTTGCACGTATGAAAATGTTAGGAGCAGAAGTTCGTCCGGCACTTTCGGGTTCAAGAACTTTAAAAGATGCTACAAACGAAGCCATTCGTGACTGGATCAATAATCCGGTTGACACCCATTATATTATTGGTTCTGCGATTGGACCACATCCTTATCCAGATATGGTGACGCGTTTTCAAAGTGTAATTTCTGAAGAAATAAAATGGCAGTTAAAAGAAAAAGAAGGGCGCGAAAATCCTGATTATGTAGTCGCTTGTATTGGTGGCGGAAGTAATGCTGCGGGAACTTATTACCACTTTTTGCACGAGCCAGAAGTGGGCATCATTGCTGTCGAAGCTGCAGGAAAAGGTGTTAATAGCGGTCACAGTGCAGCTACAAGCAAATTAGGAAAAGTAGGCGTAATTCACGGTTGCAAAACACTTTTAATGCAAACTCCTGATGGGCAAATTACCGAACCATATTCTATTTCTGCAGGACTTGATTATCCTGGAGTTGGCCCAATGCACGCACATTTGGCGCAAACCGGGCGTGGCGAATTCTTCTCTGTAACAGATGATGATGCTATGAAAGCTGGTTTAGAACTTACTAAATTAGAAGGAATTATTCCTGCGATAGAAAGTGCACACGCCTTTGCTGTTTTAGACCAAAAGAAATTTAAACCTACAGATATTGTAGTAATCAGTCTTTCTGGTCGTGGTGATAAAGATTTAGATACTTATATTGATTATTTTAAATTATAATAGAAAAATAGTACCATTATGGAACAGTTATTCTCTTACGGAACATTAAGATCGAAAGAAATTCAAAGGCAGATTTTCAATAAAGTATTAACTGGAACTCCAGATCAACTTTTAGGTCACAAACTAAAAAGTTTGCAAATCGAAGAAGAATTTGGAATGGCAGATTACGTTGTTGCAGTACCAAGCGAAGATTCTACAGATCCAATACATGGTATTGCTTTTAATATTTCTCCTTCAGATTTAGCCAAAGTAGATATATTCGAATCTAATGCCTACAAAAGAGTTCAGGTCACATTGAAATCAGGAATAGTTGCCTGGGTTTATATAGAAAATTAATAGAGGTAAAAAAATGATTCTGGCAGCCGCACAAACAAAACCAACACGAGGAGATATCGATGCTAATTTATTAGATCATTATCGTCTTATAGAATTGGCCGCGCAAAATAATGCACAATTAATTGCTTTTCCTGAAATGTCTATTACAGGTTATGAAAGAGAGAATGTTCAAGAATTGGCTTTTTCAAAAGATGATTCTCGTTTAAATCATTTGAAAAAACTGGCAATCGAAAATAACATTATAATTATTGCCGGCGCACCAATTCAAATAGAATCGAAAATGTTTATTGGAGAATTTATCATTTCGCCTGATAATTCAGTTCAAATCTATACCAAGCAGTTTTTACATGAAGGCGAAGATGAGTTTTTTCAATCTTCATTCGATCATAATCCGATGATGGATATTGAAAACAAAACGATTTCGTTTGCCATTTGTGCGGATATTGATAATCCGTTACATCCGGAAAATGCTTGCAAAAGAGAAACTGATATTTATATCGCAAGTATTTTCTTTTCACCAAGCGGTATTCCGAATGCTTATCGAGATTTACAAAGTTATGCTCAGAAACATACAATGAATGTTTTAATGTCTAATTTCAGTGGAGAATCATGGGGATCACCATCAGCAGGACAAAGTGCCTTTTGGAATAATAAAGGAGAACTAATTGCTCAAATGAATGATTTAGATTCGGGAATATTATTAGTCGAAAAACTGAATGAGAATTGGACAAGTAAAATTTTAAAAAAATAAAAAAATGCCACTGCTTTCAAAGATTTACACAGATTAAATTATTTAAAAAATCATTGAAGTCTTTATAGTTTGTGGCGCAAAAAAACATAATAAAATGAACAGAATAACTCAAAAATTACAAGAAGATAAAAAGATTCTTTCTATTTATTTTTCTGCAGGATATCCTAATTTAAACGATACGGTTCAAATCATTCAGGATTTAGAAAAAAATGGTGTTGACTTAATCGAAATTGGTTTACCATTCAGTGATCCTTTAGCAGATGGACCAACAATTCAGGCAAGTTCTACACAAGCACTTCATAACGGAATGACGACTCAAATTTTATTTGATCAGTTGAAGAACATCCGCGAAAGCGTAAAAATTCCGTTGATTATTATGGGATACTTCAACCCTATGCTGCAATACGGAGTGGAAGCTTTTTGTAAAAAATGTGCCGAAATTGGTATCGACGGTTTAATTATTCCAGATTTACCTGTTGATGTTTATGCCGACGAATACAAAGCAATTTTTGAAAAATACGGATTAATCAATGTATTTTTAATTACGCCACAAACTTCTGACGAACGTATTCGTTTTATCGACAGCGTTTCAAACGGATTTATTTATATGGTAAGCTCTGCAAGTGTTACAGGATCTCAATCTGGTTTTGGGAATGTTCAAGAAGATTATTTCGAAAGAATTTCAAACATGAATCTTAAAAACCCACAAATTATTGGTTTCGGAATTTCGAACAAAGAAACTTTTAACCAAGCTACTAAATATGCCAAAGGTGCTATTATTGGAAGTGCTTTTATTAAACATTTGAGTGAAAATGGGAGCGGAAAAATTGAAGAATTTGTTGGCGAAATTAGATAATTAATTTCTAACATACGTCTCGTTTGTCATTCCGACGAAGGAGGAATCTCCGCAAGAAACTCGACAAAGATTGAGGTTTTATATTGTGGAATTACTCGCGGAGATTCCTCCTTCGTCGGAATGACAAGACTGCAATAATACTAGCTGAAATATATATTTCAGCTTTTTTTATGCTCAAAAACAACTACACCGTTTTATGTTAAAATTATGTTAAAATAAAATTAAACAACTGTTTAATTTAAACGCTTGTTTAATTTTGTACCCGATTAGAAAACACATCATGTCAAACATCGAATTAAACGATAAAAAAATTCAGATTCTTGAGGTTGCTGAAAAGCTATTTTCTGAAAAAGGATTTGAAGGCACATCGATACGGGATATCTCAAAACATGCCAAGATTAACATTGCCATGGTTTCGTATTATTTTGGTTCAAAGGAAAGGCTACTTGAATCCTTAATTATTTACAAAACTTCTGATTTAAAATTAAAACTCGAAAATTTATTACAGGAAAATCTCGAACCTATCGAAAAAGTCAATAAATTAATCGAAATTTACATTCACAGAATCAGTTGTAACAAAGGTATTTTCAGGGTTTTACATTTTGAAATTAATGCAAAAAAAAGAGAAAAAAGTTTTATTGCCTTCACAGAACTAAAGAAAGGAAATCTAAAATCTGTCGAAAGTATTATTAAACAAGGTCAGGAAAAAGGAGTTTTCAGGAAAGATGTTATCATTCCGCTCATTACGCCAACGATCATTGGAACCTTTTTTCACTTTCATATGAATAAACCTTTCTTTGAGGAGTTATTAAACTTAGATACCGAAGAATTGTATAATAATTATATAAAAACCAGTCTTACAAAGCACATTCAACAAACTATAAAAGCTCTTCTTGTTTATGAAAATTAATCAATTAATGCTCTTTGGGATTTTCTTTATCGGAATTTCATCAATCGAAGCACAAGAAAAAACAAGTTTAACCTTAGGCGAAGCCGTTAAGATGGCTTGGGAAAAAAGTAACGAAGTTACACTTGCCAATACTAAGGTAAACACAAAAAAATACGAATTAAAAACCGTAAAAGACAATCAATATCCAGACATTAAAATTTCTGGTCAATACCAACGTCTTACAAAAGCATCTATTAGCATGCCAAATCAAGGCGAAAAGGAATCTTTGGCATCTCCAGACAGAGCAATGCTTGGAATGGCAAATTTAAGCCTGCCAATATTTGCAGGATTCAAAATTCAGAATAGTATTGATGCGTACGACAATTTGTACGAAGCAGAAAATGCTACTGCTGCAAAAACAAAAGAAGATGTTGCTTTAAGAGTAATTACGTATTACACTGCTTTGTACAAAGCTCAAAAAACATTGGATGTTTTGAATGAAAATCAAAAAAGCGCGAAACAGCGTGTTACTGATTTTACAGAATTAGAGAAAAACGGAATTATTCCTAGAAATGATTTATTAAAGTCTCAATTATTGGTTTCAAAAACACAATTATCTATTGATGAAGCTACTAACAATCTTAATAATATCAACTTCTATCTAACTACTTTACTAAAGTTAGATCCTAATACTAAACTTCAGGTTAATGAAGATGATTTTTTTAACTTAAAAACAAGTAATGCGCCAACTTCTGACGTATTGGCTCTTGAAAACAGAAAGGATTTGGAAGCAATTCGTTTGCAACAAAAAGCTTCTGAATCTAATATCAAAGTGGCAAAAGCAGCTTATTATCCTACATTAGCTTTACTTGGCGGTTATACTGCTCTAGATCTTAAAGATATTATCACTGTAAAATATGCAATGAACTTTGGATTAGGTTTAACTTATGATTTATCTGGAATTTACAAAAATAGCGCTCACGTAAGAGTAGCTGAAAGTAAAGCGCTTGAAGTTAAAAATACTGAAGCTATAATGACTGATCGTATTAAAGTTGAAGTTCAAAAATCTATTGAAGATTATGACTTGGCTATTAATCAAAGTGTCGTTTATGATGAAGCACTTCAACAAGCGAGTGAAAATTACAGACTTGTAAAAGATAAGTTTGACAATGGTTTATCAGATACTAATGATTTGGTTGAGGCTGATGTTGAACAATTAAGCGCAAAAATCAATACGGCTGTATCTAAAGCTACAATAATTCAAAAATATTACGAATTACTTTCAGTATCAGGACAATTATCACAATCATTCAATCTTTCTAAAATATAATCGATACCTCTCATGGAAAAGAAAAAAACAAATACTAAATTCATCATCATACTAACCGTTTTGGTTTTAGTGGGCGGAACATACGGAATCTCAAAATACTTACACTCACAAGCTCACGAAGAAACGGATGACGCTCAAATCGAGAAAAAAATGAATCCAATTATTCCAAGAGTATCGGGATATATTAGTAAAGTATATGTAAAAGATAACGACTTTGTAAAAAAAGGAGATACTTTATTTACAATTGACAAAAGAGATTATCAATTAAAAATTGACGAAGCAAATGCTGCATTATTAGGAGCAGAAGGTCAATACGAAGCTGCAAAAGCTGATATTGGAAGTGCAAGTGCAAGTATTTCGGTTTCTGATGCTCAAATGAGATCTGCAACTGGTTCTATCGAAAGTGCAAAAATCAGATTAAGACAAATTACAAACGATTATAACCGTTACAATAATTTGTACAAAACACATACGATTACAAAACAACAATATGAGCAGGCTTTATCTGCAAAAGAAGAAGCTGAAAACCAAGTACGTGTTTTACAAGATCAACAAAGAGCAAGTTCTTACCAAAAATCAGTAATTCAATCGAAATCAAAAGTTTCTGATAAGCAAACTGAAGTAGCTTCTGCAAATATCAAAAAAGCAAAAACAATGCTTGATGTTGCACATTTAAATCTTAGCTATACTGTTGTAACTGCAGCAATTGACGGTCAAGTTTCTAAAGTAGATATTCAGCCTGGACAATTGGTTCAACCTGGACAATCTTTATTTTATATCATTAATAACAATGAAGCTTGGGTTGTTGCTAACTTTAAAGAAACGCAATTAAACAAAATGATAATTGGACAAAAAGTTAGCTTAAAAGTTGATGCTTATCCAAACTATGAATTTAAAGGAACTGTAACATCATTTTCGCCAGCAACAGGATCTCGTTTCTCACTATTACCTCCTGATAACGCAACAGGTAACTTCGTAAAAACAATTCAAAGATTACCGGTAAAAATTAGTTTAGACGAATCTAACGATCCAGAAAAAGTAAAATTACTAAGACCAGGAATGAATGTTGATGTAGACGTACATTTAAAATAAAAGAATGGCAACAGCAGTACAAGCAGACGACGATTTAGTAGAATACGGTTTTAGACGAGTTATCATTACGATTACTGCGGTACTTTGTGCACTGTTAGAAATTGTAGATACTACTATCGTAAACGTAGCGCTAACAGACATGCGAGGTAGCCTTGGTGCTACTTTAACTGATGTGGCTTGGGTAATTACAGCATACGCAATTGCGAATGTTATTGTAATTCCGATGACGAGCTGGCTATCGCAACAATTTGGAAGACGTAATTATTTTGTGGCCTCTATCATTCTATTTACAGTCTGCTCCTTTTTGTGTGGTAACGCCAGTAATATATGGGAACTAGTTGCTTTTAGGTTTGTACAAGGTATGGGTGGAGGAGCTTTATTGGTTACTGCCCAAACTATTATTACCGAAAGCTATCCTGTAGCAAAACGTGGTATGGCGCAAGCTATTTACGGAATGGGTGTAATTGTTGGTCCAACTTTAGGTCCACCTTTGGGAGGATATTTAGTAGACAACTACTCTTGGCCTTATATTTTCTATATCAATATTCCGTTAGGAATTATCGCAACTATTTTGGCAATTACATTTGTAAGAAGCCCAAAATACGGAGAAAAATTAAAAGCAAATCAGGTTGACTGGTGGGGAATTATATTATTAGCCGCTTTTATTGGTTCTTTACAATTCGTTTTAGAACACGGACAACAAGATGACTGGTTTAACGATTCGACAATTGTAACGCTAAGTGTTGTAACTGTTCTTGGATTAGTGTTATTCATTTGGAGAGAGCTAACCTATAAATACCCAATTGTAAACTTGAGCGTATTAAAAGATGGAAATCTTAGAATAGGAACTATAATGTGTTTTATTCTTGGTTTCGGTTTATATGGGTCAACATTAATTATTCCAATTTACACGCAATCTATTTTAGGGTGGACTGCAACTGATGCCGGATTATTATTGATTCCGGGTTCGATTACTACTGCGATCATGATGCCATTTGTTGGTAATATGATTCAGAAAGGAGTTCCGCAAGGTTATATGGTTGGAGTTGGATTTTTCGTCTTCTTCTTATTTACCTTTATGATGTACAGTCGTATGACGCCTGATACTGGAGTAGAACATATGTATTGGCCTTTAATTTTAAGAGGAATTGGTTTAGGATTACTATTTGTACCTATTACGACACTTTCGCTTTCAACTTTAAAGGGTAAACATATTGGTGAAGGAGCCGCTTTTACGGGAATGATGAGACAATTAGGTGGTTCATTTGGTATTGCAATTATTACCACTTTTATCACTCGTTTTAGTCAGGAACATAGAGTTGACTTATTAACCAATTTAGATCCTGCAAAATACGATGTTCAACAACGTATTGCAGGAATGCAACATGCCTTTATGGCAAAAGGTTATAGTGCCGATGTTGCCTTGAAAAAAGCATATCAAGCAATCGAATACTCTGTAATGAAACAAAGTACCGTAATGGCCTACATGGATATTTTCATGTATCTGGGAATTATGTTCTTATGTTGTATTCCGATTATTCTTTTTATCAAAAAAGGAAAGAACAAAATTAATCCTGCTGATGCAATGCATTAATAATAATTGATTTATAATACGAAAAAAGCCGAGTTCATTCCTGTAACTCGGCTTTTTTATTTGATGTTATTTATATCTTAAATCTTCAGGGATTGAAATCCCTGCCTACAATATGTTCCGAGCCATCGACTTTCTGACAAAAAAAACTCAAAGTCTTAACACCTTAGCAACTCAGAACCTTAGAAACTTTGAGCCTTTGAACCTTTGTTCCTTTGTTCCTTTGTTCCTCAAAATTTACCTTGTGAAAACCAAATGATTTCCTTGAGAAAGATTAGCATCGAACTGATATCCTTCGTAATTGAATCCTTTTAAATCGTCAATCGTTTCGGCATTGGTATCGATAATGTAGCGTACCATCATACCTCTCGCCTTTTTGGCAAAGAAACTAATCATTTTTAATTTTCCATCTTTGTAATCTTTAAAATCCGGTGTAATTACCGGAACTTTTAAAGATTTTACATCAACTGCCGAAAAATATTCGTTACTGGCTAAATTCACAAATAATTCTCCTTTTGTCAATTCCTTATTCAAAGCTTTAGTGACTGTAGGTTTCCAGAATTCGTGTAGATTTTTGTATTCGCCAATTGGCAATTTAGTTCCCATTTCTAAACGGTAAGCCTGCATTAAATCAAGTGGTTTTAAAACTCCGTAAAGTCCAGATAAAATTCTAAGTTTACTTTGCAAAACTTCTAATTTTTCTAGCGGAATTGTATAGGCATCTAAACCAGTATAAACATCTCCATCAAAAGTATAAATTGCCGGACGTGCATTTTCTGGTGTAAAAGGCGTTTTCCATTTTTGATTGCGTTCCCAATTCAAATCTGCTAATTTCTCTGAAATCGACATTAGCTCAGATAATTCAGATGGATTTTTTTCTTTTAAAACTTTGTGAACCTGACGTGCTTCTTTTAAAAATGACGGTTCAGTATATTGACTAGTTGGTAACTCTTTTTCGAAATTTAATGACTTCGCTGGCGATATAACAATTTTCATGTGTACGTTTTTGTATGATTCAAAAATACAAATTGAATTTCTAAAAAAATATTATTGCAATTGATTTGTTTTATATCGCTATAAATCTTTTTTTGCTACAGATTAAAAGATTAAAAAGATTCTTTTTATCCTTTAAAACTTGACCATTTTTTTCGCCACGAATTGCGCGAATTAGCACAAATTAAAATCCTTAATAATCTTTTAATATGTGGCAGAAAAAAATAAATTCGTGGAAATTAGTGTAATTCGTGGCAACACATTCTCAATTCTAAAAAAAATGATGTCTCAAACTGTGAATTTATTCAAAAAAGTGAGCGATAGATTATAATAGGCATTTTCTATGTTGTAAATTTGCGCCAATAAAATTCCAAATAACATTTCAATATCAAATTGAAAGTTGTATTCTAAGAAATAGCCACGAATTCACGAATTAACTTTTTTTAAAAATTAATTAAAAAAATTCGTGAATTCGTGGCGAAAAAAATTTAGAACATGACAAAAATATTATATCAATTAGAAAGTTATCAAATAATGGGAATTTTATTTGATGTTCATAGAAATTTAGGTGGAGGTTTTTCTGAAATCGTTTATAAAGACGCTTTAGAGTATGAATTTAGAAAAGCAGATATTCCATTTGAAAGAGAAAAAGAATATTTGGTAAATTACAAAGACATAATATTAAATCACCGATTTTATGCTGATTTTGTTTTGTTTGATAAAATCATACTTGAAGTAAAATCAAGTGATTTTTTACATCCTAAACATATTTCGCAATGTCTAAATTATCTAAAAGTTTCTAAAACCAATTTGGCAATTTTAGCAAATTTTAATTCTGTCTCACTTGAATACAAACGTATTATTTTATAAAACTAAGGAATTCGTGGCGATACAAACAAACTATAAAACAGCATTACAACACAAAATCTTCGGAGTTATTTCGAAAGCATCTCAGGAACTTAACGTAGACAGTTATGTTATTGGCGGATTTGTTAGGGATTTACTTTTAAACCGAGGTTCTAAAAAAGATATTGATGTTGTGGCCGTTGGAAGCGGAATCGAATTGGCCTTAAAAGTTTCTGAATTACTTCCTAAAAAACCTAAAGTACAAGTTTTCAAAACTTACGGAACAGCAATGTTACGTTTTGAAGACACCGATATTGAATTTGTTGGCGCCAGAAAAGAATCTTATAATTTTGACAGTAGAAATCCTATTGTCGAAAACGGAACTCTTGAAGATGATCAAAATCGTCGTGATTTTACCATTAATGCTTTGGCTTTATCATTAAACGAAAAAACATTTGGTGATCTTTCTGATCCATTTAATGGTTTAGCAGATTTAGAGAATAAAACAATAAAAACGCCTTTAGATCCAGATATTACTTATTCTGATGATCCTTTGCGAATGTTACGTGCGATTCGTTTTGCGAATCAATTGAATTTTGAAATCGAAAAAAACTCTCTTGATGCGATTACTAAGAATGCCGAAAGAATCAAAATTATTTCCGGAGAACGAATTGTCGATGAATTAAACAAAATTCTATCGACTGACAAACCTTCTATCGGTTTTTTACTTTTATACAAAACAGGACTTTTAGATCTTATTTTACCTGAATTAACAGCTTTAAATCAGGTTGAAGAAATTGAAGGTCACACGCATAAAAACAACTTTTACCACACTCTGGAAGTTGTCGATAACATTTGCCCAAATACAGATGATGTTTGGTTGCGTTGGTCGGCTTTGTTGCATGATATTGGAAAAGCTCCAACAAAACGTTTTAACAAAAAACAAGGCTGGACTTTTCACGGACATGAATTTCTAGGCGGAAAAATGGCGAAGAAAATATTCGAACGCCTTCATATGCCATTGAATCACAAAATGAAATTTGTGCAAAAAATGGTTATTATGAGTTCGCGTCCAATTGTTTTGGCTGAAGATATTGTAACTGATAGTGCTGTTCGTCGTTTAGTTTTTGATGCAGGCGAAGATGTAGAGAATTTAATGACTTTATGCGAAGCCGATATTACAACCAAAAATCCGTCGAAATTCAAGAAATATCATAAAAACTTTGAAATCGTTCGCAAGAAAATTGTTGAAGTGGAAGAGCGCGATCATGTTCGTAATTTTCAACCGCCAATTTCAGGGGAAGAGATTATGGAGATGTTCGATTTGAAACCTTCACGTGAAATTGGAGTTTTGAAAGAAGCGGTAAAAGAAGCCATTTTAGAAGGCGATATTCCAAACGAATATCAGGCTGCTTATGATTTTGTAATTAAAAGAGCTGCAAAGTTAAACCTAACGCTTAAAAAGTAATGGACAAATTAGGTGCGATTTTTTTAGTTACACTTGTGATTATAATTGTATATCCTAATTTTAATTTTTTAAAAGAATTAAAGAAAATTGAAAAGAATCATTTTAAATACAAATTAATTTATTTTTTAATGTGTCTGATTTTCCCCTGTTCTGTAATTTTTATTGTTGCTGCTATTTTGTCAAGCCCAGCTTTTATTGATTTTTTAAATCTTGACATTGACACATCAACTTATACTTACAGGATTATTATTGGAACCATTATATTTCCTTTAAGCATTATAATAAATATATATTTTACGAAGTTCTATTTAAAAAGAATTTCCAAAAGAAAGAGTGAAATCGAATTAATCGGAAAAGAATGAAAAAAGAGAATAAATCAGTAATCTTCTGGTTACTATCAGGTTGTGTTTTATTATTTTTAATGGTTGTTGTTGGCGGAATTACCCGTTTGACCAACTCAGGTTTATCTATGACAGACTGGCATTTGGTTACAGATACTTTCCCACCATTGACAGATGCAAAATGGAATGAAGCTTTTGAGCAATACAAGAAATTTCCTGAGTATCAAAAAATCAATATTCACAACGACTTTCAACTTTCAGATTATAAATTTATTTACTTCTGGGAATGGTTCCACCGTTTTATTGGAAGAATCATTGGGTTGGTTTTCTTTGTTCCATTTGTTTATTTCTTAATCAGAAAAAAACTAGATCGTGCTACTATCAAAAAGTGTATCATTCTTTTGGCAATGGGTGGTTTTCAAGGTTTCTTGGGTTGGTTTATGGTTCGCAGCGGATTAATTGACAATCCAGATGTAAGTCATTTTAGACTTTCATTGCACTTAACTTTTGCATTTATCACTTTTGCATATACTTTGTGGGTTGCGCTGGATTTAATCTATCCGGAACGCAGTATTACCAAAGTAGTTCCAATTCGCAACATTGCAAGATTTGCTCTGGTTGCTTTATTAATTCAAATTATTTATGGTGGTTTTGTGGCTGGTTTAAATGCTGGATTAATTCACAATCATTGGCCTTTAATGAGTGACGGACAATTTATACATGATTCTGTATTTATCGAACAACCTACTTTAGTCAAAAATTTAATTGAAGGAAAAAGCGGTGTTCAGTTCGTACACAGAACTTTTGCTTATGTTGTTGTAGCACTTATTCTTTTTCTATACTACAAAAGCACTAAATTTTCGCTTACCAGAAACCAATCGCACGGAGTAAAAACATTGGTCGTTTTTGTTTTTATTCAATTTGCATTGGGTGTTTTTACACTTTTATACAGCGTTCCGTTGGCATTAGGATTAATTCACCAAATTATGGCTTTTTTCCTTTTAAGCGCAATGACGTATACGTTGCACAGGTTGAGTAAATAAACTAACTTTCGTAAAAAAATATTTATGAAAAAAGTCTGTTTTTTGTTTGCAATTCTTTTCACTTGCCTTGTTTCTGGGCAAAATAAAGAAAATCCGTTGGTTATATTGGATTCCAAAAAAATTGGTTTTATGAATGAGGTACAATCGATTCTAGAACCACTAAATCCAAATGATATTTCGACAATGTCCGTTTACAAAGGTGATAATGCTTCGCAAAAATACGGTTCGAAGAGTGGCGTTATTATAATTACGACCAAAAAATTTATTTTAGATAGTTTTTACAAAAATAATATTGAAAATTCTCCTTTAAAAAAAGAGATTCCAACAACTGAAATATTAGCTAAAATTGGTATTTTTGGAAGTAAGGCAGATAGTAAAAACCTACCTTACGACGAACTTATAAAGTATATTGATACTAATACAGTTAATGATAAAATACTGAAAATCGCATCAATTACTTTTATAAAACCTTTAGACGCTCAAAAAATAAATCCGGATTGGAAATTTGGAGCGTTAGAAATTAAGCCTTCAGTAACAGAGTAATTTATCCCAACCAAGCTTTAAAATCTTGTACTTTTTCCCGACTCACAATTACTTCATCTTCTTTATAAGTTGGTAAAATAACTTTAAGACGGGAATTGGTATATACCTGAATTTCTTTTATAGCCGTAAGCGGAACAATAAATTTTCTGCTTACGCGAAAGAAATCTTTCATATCTAGTTCTTGCTCCAAGATTTCTAAAGTCGAATCGATCAAATAATTTCGATTATCGAACGTATGAATATAGGTTCCTTTGTTTTCGCTAAAAAAACATTCTATTTCATCAGTAGTAATAACTTTTAAGTGTTGCCCAATTTTTACTGTAAAACGTTTTTTGTAACTCTTTTCGAATGGGTTTGATAACATTTGACGTATTTGCTCAAAATCAAGTTGCAGGTTTGAAGTTTCTGTACTTGCTTTGGGCAATCTTGTCTTAAATTTTGCGACAGCAACCTCAAGATCATCTTCGTCTATTGGTTTTAAAAGATAATCGATACTGTTTAATTTGAATGCTTTTAAAGCATATTCATCATAAGCCGTTGTAAAAATAATGGCACTTTGAATGTTTATTTTTTCGAAAATTTCAAACGACAAACCATCAGATAATTGAATATCCAGAAATATAAGATCCGGATGATCATTATTTGTAAACCAATGAATCGATTCTTCTACAGAATGTAACATGGTTTCGACAGCAATATCTAACTTCTCTAGTTTTCGCTGCAATAATCTCGCAGCTGGTTTTTCGTCTTCTATTATTAATGTGGTCATTTAAATACGATGCAAAAATTGAAAATTTAATATAAAATTACTCCCATTTATTGGTATTTTGAACTTCTCTATCCATATATTTTTGGATTTTCTTTTGCTCCCAATTCTTACTAAAAAAGATATTAGGCCCAAAAACTTTAAATGCGTCAACTAATACAGCAATTCCCCATATTAAGGCAATGGTATACGTTTTTAAATTAAAAATTCCATAATCTGAACCTTTGTTTCCTATTTGAAAAAAATCGTTGTTTAGATTTGAAACAATGATGGCAACATTAACAATTAAATAAATCATTAGACGCCAGTAAAAACCTTTAATTGCTTTTACTTTTTTGTATGCCAAATTAAATTCTTCGTGGGCACTAAATTCTTTTGTCTTGGACTCGTTCAAACTTCTTGTAAATTGTTCCATTTTTTTCGAATTACATTACTCCCATTTATTTTTATTCTGAGCATCTCTATCCATATATTTTTGGATTTCCTTTTGTTCCCATTCTTTCCCGAAAAAAATATCAGGTCCAAATACTGTAAATGCATGAATTACTAATGCAATTCCCCAATAAAATGCGGTCGAATAAGTTTCCCAATCTTGAAAACCTCTTAACTCAAAGTGATTCCCAATATAATGTCTATTCAAATTCGATATAATGATAATTGTATTAACAATGATATAAACTTTTAAATGCGAATAAAATCCTTTTATTCTTTTTACTTTTTTATATGCCAAATTAAAACTTTCGTCATTACTAAATTCTTGTCCATACTCTTCGTACATCTGTCTTCTATATCGTCCCATCTTAATTTTATTTAGTTATTGCCATTTATTTCTGCTTTCTTTCTCTTTGTCCATAAATTCTTTAATCTTTTTTTCTTCCCAGTCTTTTCCAAGAACCGGAAATACTTCAAAAACTTTTAATCCATGAAAAACAAGTCCAACTCCCCACCATATTAAGGGCCAAAAAAACCACAAATATTCTGGCGATGTATAAAGATTAATAAAAATCAGAATCGCATTTACACCTATATATGAGGTTAAATTTCCATAAAACCCCTTAATACTTTCGACTTTCTTTTTTGCCAAATAGTATTTATCCTCTTCATTCAAATTTACTTCCATGATCATTGCCAAGTTGGTTTATTTTTATCTTTCTCTAAAAACTCTTTAATTTTTCTTTCTTCCCATTCTTTATTAAAAAAGGGCGAAATTGCGAAAACCTTCAATCCGTGAAAAACCAATCCTACACCCCAACCCATTATACACCATAAAAACCATAAATATTCTGGTGATGTCATAAGGTTTATTACAATTAAAATTATAGTAACAAGAATAAAAACTATTAAATGCTCGTAAAATCCTCTAATTTCTTTTACTCTTTTCTGAGCCTGATAATAGCGTTCTGTTTCAGTAAAATTAGGTTCCATTATTTCCAGGTTTTTTGCTTGTTTTCTTTTTCTAAAATCTCACGAATTTTTCGTTCTTCCCAATCAGAACTGTAACCAAACACTTTAAACGCATGCATTACAACTCCAAATCCCCATCCTAAAGCCGAAAACCAAAACCATTGAAATCCTGGCGAATACCTTAAATTAATAAAAATTAAAAATGGTATTACACAACAATATGAAATTACATTTCCGTAAAATCCTTTTAGTTCTTCTACTCTTTTTTTAGCTCTGAAATACGCTTTATTTTCGTCACTGTAATCTGCACTTGTTTCCATAACTGAAATTTGTTTGGTCAAAATTGGAATTTTAACGGTGAAATTTTCTTCGTTTTGTTCAATCAATACTTTCCTGTTCGTAATAATTGAGTATCGGTTAACAATGTTTTGTAATCCTACTCCTTGCCTGTCCTGCAAAACTTCTTTTTTCTGAAAATCATTTTGTACTGCCAAATAATCCCCATCTACAAAAATCCTGATATGAAGCGGTTTTTGCTCACTTACAACGTTATGTTTTACAGTATTTTCGAGTAACAGCTGTAACGATAAAGGAACTACTTTTGCATCTGGATTTACTCCTGTGGTTGGTAATTCGTAAAACAAACTATTTTCGAATCGCATTTTAAGTAAATTCATATACGTTTTTGCAAACGACAATTCATCTTCTACCGAAACCAGCTCTTTATCTTTTTGTTCTAAAACGTAGCGATAAATTTTAGATAATGAAGTAGTAAATCGTTGTGCATTATCCGGATTTTCTTCGATTAAAGAACTAAGAACATTTAAACTATTAAAAAGAAAATGCGGATCGATCTGATTTTTTAAACTTTCAAATTTTGCATTTGCAGTACCGGCAATTATTTTTTGTTGTGTTATTTCAAATTTTGAAGCCTGTTTCCATTTTACCATAAAACTTCTGGCTTGCATAAAAGTCGAAACTCCTAATGAAAGAATAATATAAAAAATATGTATCCAAATCATTTTTGGACCAAAAAAAACGTCCAAAGTAACACCTTGCAGTATCACAAAAATGAAATAATTTATGCCTAGAACTACCGGAATGGTATATAAAACAGTCAGTATGATTCCAAAATAAACCCTAAGATTTGTTTGCTCCAGCCAATCCCATTTTTTATCCAGATAAACACTTATATATCCGTTACCAAAACCTAATCCAAAAGAATAAAGGCAACTTACACCAAATGTAACCAGAACGCTTTTTATACTTAAATCATCTCCCAGAAGCGCTATAAATATTACTGCAAAGACCATAGATATCTTGAAACAGGTAATTGTTCCACTTTTTAAATCCCCAAACGAGCTTCTATAGTCTTTCATTCTATTCAGTATATATTAAATTTATTTTTTGCAGTTCTTCTGAACTTCTAGTGCTCTTTCTAATCCCCATTTTGGCGAAAAAGGAGTTTCTGGCTTAAAAGTAGCAAAAAGTTCGACAGCTTTATCAACTTGCGCACACAATGGTTTTGTGTCTACTCCCGACCATTTTGCACCGCCAATTTGATAATCGGCTTCGCCAAAAACAATTCTTGGATTATTTGGATCAATTGCTTTTCCTTTTGCGTAAGCTTCCATTATTTTAGCCGAATATTTCATTCCGTTTGTCATTGGGTCGGCCACAACCCAAGCCGTATAAATTAAAGCCTGCATAGCATATAATTCGGCATTATTTTGATCTTTAATCAATTCGATATCCAATGCGTCTTGCGCTTTTGTTAACAGCAAATTGAGTTTAGTTTTATCTTTTTCAGAAAATGCTGCTGTAGTATTAATTAAAGCCACATAGTAATTGGGCAAATAACTTGTTTTTTCGGCAGCCGCAATTCTTTCAAATAATGCCGAAGCTTCTGTATTTTTCCCTTCTTTCCAAAGCCCGAAAGCTTTTCCCATTCCTTGTTCAAACTGTGTTTGTGCAGATAATAAACTGCAAATAAATAAAGTGATAATTGTAATAATCTTGGTCATGATTTCTTTTTTTTAAATTGATTAATTACTAGGGTTTTGATTTTATAATTTTTGATTGATGATTAAAACTTTTTTTTTCAAGTTTCAAAGGTTCAGAGCTACAAAGTGACAAAGGCTTATTTTTTCATTAGTAAGTATAAAACCCTGAACCTTTGTTGCTTTACTACTTTGTTCCTTTTAATTTATACTTCAAAAGTATGTTGCTTTTTACTGTTTTAAAATTAAATAATACTGAGTTGTTGAATTTGGTTACTGAATTGTTTTTTTTTCTTGAGGCTTAAAGATTCAGAATTGCAAAGGTTCAGAGTTTTACTTCAATACTTTAATTTTTTGATCCCTTTTCATAAAAAACTTTGTCCCTTTCAACCTTTGCAACTCTGCAACTTCCTTTATAAATTCTTCAATTGATTCTCGCTTTTATTCTGGCTTATTGTCCAAAAGAAACCTACAAAAAAGAATCTATCTGCTGTTGGTACAACGGCTTGTCTTTGATAAACTCCATTTGGGTCTGGTAATTTGGCGTAATCATATCCGTAAACATTCTGAGTTCCTAAAATATTTGAAACCGAGAAGTACAATATTTTTTGAGTCGTTAATAAATACGCCCAGTTAAAACTTAAACTATTGTACGATTTTGTTTTTCCGTTCATGAATTGTGTTTGGTTTGGATCGTTGTACGGACGTCCAGAACTGTAACTATTAGTAAAACCAACTTGCGATTTCCAATCCGTAATAAAATACTTGGTTACAATTGACAAACTATGATTGGCAATAAAATTTGGAGTTGCCATAGTTGGAAAATTCTTGTAAAGTCTTTCAGAATCGATATAAGAATATGAAATCCAATATTCTAAATTTTTGTACAAATTACTATCTCTCCAATACAATTCTAAACCTTTCGCATAACCTGAACCGTTATTATTAAACACTGAATTGTACTGAATATCTCTTGTATTGTATTGAACCAAATTACTATAATCTTTATAATACAAATCGGCTCTAAAAATTTGACCTGGTTTTGTAAATTGATAATTCAGGATATAATGCTGTGCTTTTTCACTTTCAAACTGATGGTATCTAGAATATTTTATATAATCGACAACAGGCGTTTGACTAAAATCTCCGTAAGCAAATGAAACTTGACTGGTTTTTGAAAACTTATACGCAATTGAGGCTCTTGGCGCAAGTTTAGTTTCGTCTAGCAAACTATTATTCGAGAGTCTAAAACCTACTTTTGCAGCCAAGTTTTTCGAGAACAAAATATCTCCTTCTGTATAAAAAGCGGCAATATTAGAATCGTAACCATTTGCTGTTTTTATCGAAACGTTATTATCGAAATTCTCATTAAATTTTGTAATAAAATAATCTGCTCCAAATGATAATTTAAAATAGTTTGAGATATTTTTTCTCAACTTCAATTTTAACTGCGCCGCATTTTCGTTACTGTCAATATCGTTAATATCATATTTGACTTTATTTTTACTATAACCATAACTAATTCCTGATGTAAGCTGCCAACCTGTTCCAAAATCTCCTTTGTAAGAGGCGTTCAAATAAAAGTTGTTATTATCCAAATCTGTTCTAATTGGGTCTTTAAAATTGATATTTTTTTGATTCAAGTCAAATTTCTCAGCATCAAAAGCGGCATAAAACTTAAAAATTCCTCTTTCTAAGCTGTAGCGATAAACTGCCTCACCACCAAAAGATTGATACGGATTGTTCCATTCTACATTTTGCGGAATTACGGCTTGATATGGTGCTAAATTAATATAACTGGTATTAACACTTAACGAACTTTTTTTCCATTTTTGGGTATTTCCAACTCCTAAACCAACGGTCATAAAAGAGATATCTGTTTTATTCTGATCGGCTTCATCTTTTGTATTCAAAAGTAAAACACTGGATAAAGCTTCTCCATATTCTGCAGAATAACCTCCTGTTGAAAAAGACATTCCGCTAAATAATGTAGGCGAAAATCTACTACGTGTTGGCAAATTATTGGTGGTTGCACCATAAGGTTGCGCTACGCGAATTCCATCTACAAATGTTTGTGTTTCGCTTGCTTCACCTCCACGAACAAACAAACGTCCATCTTCTCCAACAGTTTGTGTTCCTGGCAATGTTTGCAAAGCAGCAATTATATTTCCGGCTGAACCAGCAGTCGTTAAAACATCTAAAGGTTTTAAAACCGAAACTCTTGCTTTGTCTCCAGAATCTAAATTTCCAGCTGTAATAACAACCGCATCAAGCGCATTTACATTTTCTCTTAGTTTTACTGTTTGCCCTTTAAAATTAGTTACATCAATTTCTTTTTTGAAAGTTTCATACAATAAAAAACTAATCACCAAAGTTTGATTTCCTGTTGTAGTAGTTTCAAACGAAAATTCTCCTGTTTCAGAGCTTGTAGCTCCGTCATAAGTTCCGTCTAAATAAATATTGGCTCCCGGAATCGGTTTTCCTTTTTGATCCAATACTTTTCCCGAAATAGTATTCTGCGCAAAAGTAAAAGCAGTTAAAAGTAAAAAGGTAATTGTAAAAAGTAACTTAGTTTTCATGGTATTATTTTTTGGTGGTCTTTGGTTTTGATGCAGCAAATGTATTTTAACATTTCTTGTTAAAAAATATTAAATAACCCAATTGTAGAATTTCGTGGATGAGTTGTAAAATACTTATTTGTATATTAGCTATCAGGATTTAAAAACTATCGATTATGTCAGAAAACAAAAGAATTTCGAATCTATATCAGTCCGTTTATAATGGAGAACCTTGGCTGGAGGTGACTTTGGCAAAGACTTTAAAAGATGTTAATGCAGAACAAGCTTACAGGAAAATAAATCCTAAACTAAATACGATTTGGGAAATTGTCAATCACTTAATACAATGGAGAAGAAACATTTTAAGACGTGTTCAGGGAGAAACAATTATAACTCCTGACCACAATTATTTTGTGCCCGTTCTAGATCCATCTGAAGCTGCGTGGGAACAATCACTACAAAATCTCGAAAAATCGCAAGAATCATGGAATGCCTTTTTTGTTGATTTTAATGATGCCGATCTGGATAAAATTTATGCAAATAATAATCACACTTATTATGAACATCTTCACGGAATCATTCAGCATGATGTTTATCATTTAGGGCAAATTGTTATTTTGAAAAAGTTACTTTAAAAACATTTTCTCATGAAAAATTCACTTCAAATACTAGTATTTTTATTGATTACCTCGATAGGATTTTCGCAAGAAACTGACACCAAATATGACGAGAGTCTGGCAAAATCTCTAAAAGCAGATGAATATGGAATGAAAAAATATATTTTCTGCCTACTGAAATCCGGCACAAATACAACTGCTTCAAAAGAAGAAACCAAAAAATTATTTGAAGGTCATATGGCAAATATTGGAAAATTAGCCAAAGAAGGAAAATTGGTAGTTGCAGGGCCTTTTATGAAAAACGACAGAAACTACAGAGGAATTTATATTTTTAATGTTGAAACTATCGAAGAAGCGCAAGCACTAGTTGCCACTGATCCTGCAATAAATGCCAAATTACTCGAAGCCGAATTAACGCCTTGGTATGCAACCGCCGCTTTGCAGGAAACATTAAAAATTCACGAAAAAATTGCTAAGAAAAAGATATAATAGCGACTGTTTCTCATTTTTAATGAAATCCCCATTTTAATCAATATGAATAAATTTATTTTAAGAATTTCTATAATTGTATCTCTAACATTAGTAGTTCTAGCATTTGGTTGTTCCGGAAAAACGAGTTCCGAAATATCAAATGAGACCGCTCTAATTGTTAAAAAAATAGAAAAAATAAATGTTCTTATGGGTTCTGCAGTGGGTGCGGCTGGGATTAAACCAAAACAATATGAAAACTTTGAAGAATTAAAAAAAAATGCTTCTAAACAAGAACTTTTAACACTTATCAATCACTCAAATGGAGTTGTAAGATGCTATTCTTTCTGGGCGTTAGCATCTAATAAAAACACCAATTTGTTTTCGATAGTTAAAGATCATATTACAGATAGTACAGCCGTAAATACTCAATTTGGCTGCATTGGATCTATGGAAAAGGTGGGAGATTTTTTTATTAACCTTGTAAATCCAAAATACGAAAATACCGATATTCAACAATTAAGTCAAACAGAGTTTAATAAACTGGAAAAGCTTTTAATAGACAAGGAAAATAATCTTTGTGCTGGATATGATGCAATCGAAAATGCGGTTCCAACAGAATATTTATATCCTAAGGTGAGAGAAATGGTAGTAAAACATCATAATCAAAGTGCTTTAATTACACTTTCTAAGTATAAAAACCCACAAGACATAGAACTGATTCTTAAAAACAGAGAACGCGATGAAGATGGGGAAAGTGGCTATTATTTCACTTATCAAGCCATACAAAATTTTCCAGATTCTCATTTTTTTCCACTTTTAGAAAAAAATTTATATCTAACTTTAGATAACGATCATTTTTCTCATGAATGGCTTGAATTGTATAAGGCAATTGCTGCTTATAAAAACCAAAAGGCATTAGAATTACTAACAATTCCATTTACAAAAGTTAAGCACCAAAATATTAAAGAATATCATATTAAATTTGTTTACGAAGCTATTTTAGCCAACAAATGTGAATTGTATGACGCTTTATTGTGGAAAATTTGGCAAAATGAGCATATTATTACTATAGACGGTTTTGATTACTTTTTAAAGCTTAATAGTGCTAAAACCCTTGAGTTAAGTAAAAAAGAGCTTAACTCAAAATATCAAATAAAACAGCCAAAAGTAATTCCCAAGATAAACAAAAGTATGTTTTCTGAAGATCTGGAAGAAACAATGCTAAATTTCATTTTACTAAATGATAAATCGTTAGCATACGATATAATCAAAGACAAAATCAAGAATGCTTATGTGAATGATTTTGAAATATATTGTACAAAAGTATTAGAGTTAAAAGACGTTTCTTTTACTGAAACGCTTTTTAAAAGATTAAATACAGAAGATAATGCTCATGTATATTTACAAATTGTCGAAACATTAATTTCTTTTAAAGATCAATCCATCAATAAAAGAATTCTGGATACAAGAAAGAAAAACAAAAATATGAACGAAGATTGGGGAAGTGATTCTCTAGACAAAATTCTTAAAAAAAACAACATCAAGTAAGGACAAAATTATTCTAGCTGAAATAATATGAAAACAGAAAAAGAAAAAATGATCGCAGGAGAATATTACCTCGCTGGAGATCCCACGTTAGTAAAAGACCGACGAAAAGCTAAAAATTACCTGCACCGTTTAAACGTAACTGAATATCGCTTAACTAAAAAGGCAAAGGAAATTTTAAAAGAACTAATTCCTAATACGGGCAGCAATTTTTATATCGAGCCTCCATTTCATTGTGATTACGGCTACAATATTTCGTGTGGAGACAATGTTTATTTTAATGTAAATTGTGTAGTTTTAGATTGTGCGCCTGTCACTATTGGCTCAAATGTATTTTTTGCACCAAATGTTCAAATTTATACAGCAACTCACCCGCTTGATGCAGAGTTAAGAAAAACATTAGAAAGCGCTTTACCAATTTCTATTGGAGATGATTGCTGGATTGGCGGAAATTCTGTAATTTGTCCAGGCGTTACCATCGGGAAAGGCTGTGTTATTGGAGCTGGATCTGTTGTAACAAAAGATATTCCGGAAAACTCATTAGCGGTTGGAAATCCAGCGAAAGTAATTAGAAAATTAAATCAAGAACCCCAACAAAAATAAAAATGCTTACCTTAAATAAAGTTCATCATATCGCCATTTTATGCTCCGATTATCAAAAATCTAAAACTTTTTATACAGAGGTTTTGGGCTTGACCATTATTAGAGAAATTTATCGAGAAGAACGTCAATCTTACAAACTTGATTTGGCTTTAAATGGCACATATATTGTCGAACTATTCTCTTTCCCAAATCCGCCAAAGCGCCCTTCAAGGCCGGAAGCAGTTGGTTTGCGTCATTTGGCTTTTGAAGTCATAAATTTAGAAGAAACAATTGCTTTTTTAGACACAAAAAATGTGGAGTCAGAACCTATACGAATTGACGAAACGACTGAAAAAAGATTCACTTTTATTGCTGATCCGGACGAATTGCCAATTGAGTTTTATGAAAGGTAATAATCTTGTGAATTGCCTCCAGCTTTAGTTGGTGGAATAGATAAAAATAACAAAAGGGCTTTAACCAAACTCACGACTATAGTTTGGTTAAAGCTCTTTTGTTTTAAATTTCACCACCTAATATTTCCTGCTAAAACTAAAGGCAATTGAGTAAAAACTCATACTTTATAAAGGTCTTTTATATTGTAATATTCATAAAAAACCATTGAAAGAATTATCCTGTTTAATAAGTTTTAACACAATATAATGAACGTTTTTCATTAAAAACCCAATTTGATTCTCTAATTTTGTGAAATCGCAAACAAAATTCCGCGATTTACAAATTTACTTCTGATGAACAAAACGGCGAAAATCAAAAAGAATCATCAATTTATTGTCTTTCAAAAATTAGTTATAGTCTCTATTTTAATTGGATTTTTATCTGCTTTCTTAGGAATTTCTCTTAAAAAAATTACGGAATATTACGAAGAAATCTTCTTTCATGAAGTCTCGGTAAACCCCATATATTATGTCATTTTTCCAGTTTTCGGATTATCAGTAATTTATTTTCTAAGACAATATCTTTTCAAGAAAAAAGAAAACAAAGGCATCAAAGAGGTTTTTGAAAGCACAAAAACGAACAAAAATCTTCCTTCTTATAAAATCCCATCGCATTTTATAAACGGACTAATTACCGTTATTTTTGGAGGTTCAACGGGAATCGAAGTTTCGACTGTTGTCGCAACTGCTACAATTGGTTCTGTTGCACACGAGAAAGAAAATGTTTTTCGTAAGTACAAAACAGAGTTAATTTGTGCGGGAGTTGCAGCTGGAGTTACAGCACTTTTTAGCAGTCCAATTGCCGGTATATTATTTGCTCTTGAAGTTATTTCCAGAAAAGTTACACGTGCTTTTATCATCTCAAATGTCATTGCAGTTTCTATTGCTTTTGGCTTGCTTTCAATTTTAAAAGAAGAACCATTGTTTGCGGTTTCTATTACAACTTGGCACTTAAAAGCGATTCCTTATTTCATTCTTCTAGGAATTTTAGCCGGAATGAACTCGGTTTATTTAACGCGTTGTGTACTGTTTTTTAAATCTCAATTTGGAAAAATCGATACTCATTATTATAAAATATTAATTGGGTCAGTAGTTTTGAGTGTTTCTCTTTTCATTTTTCCTCAATTATATGGAGAAGGATATCACGCTATTAAAGGAATTTTCGGTAACGCATCACAAATTCCATTAACTGTAACATTAGCTTTAACTTTTATAGGAATATTGATTCTTAAACCAATCGTAACTTCTATAACTTTAGCATCTGGCGGTGATGGTGGCGTTTTTGCTCCCAGTTTGTTTATTGGAGCATTTTTAGGCTTATTATTAGCTTCCGTTTTAAACACCTTTTTTCATGTAAATGTAATTCCGGTTAACTTTATGATTATTGGAATGGCAGCTGTATTAAGTGCCAGTATTCATGCGCCTTTTACAGCAATATTTTTAGTTTGCGGCTTAACAAACGATTATACTTTGTTCTTGCCAATTCTTGTCGTTTGTTTGATTTCGAAATATACGGCCAGAATGATTTATCCGTATACCGTTTATACTTATACACCTAGTATAATTAAATAATTTTTTAGTTACAAATTGTCCAGATTTTTTTTAACATTCCTTAAATCTGTCATAAATAATACCACAATAAATATTTTGCATTTATGCCAACTCCAAAAATAAAAAGAGGCTATCGTAAAACTCGTTACATACTTTACAAAGAAACTCTAATAGATTATAAAGAACATTTTTGGTCTTTTATTGGGTCATTTGTTGGAATAGGAATTCTATCTTATCTTGAATCTATTCGCTTTTCTGGTAGTGACATTGTTTTTTTAATTGGTTCTTTTGGTGCATCGAGCGTTTTAGTTTACGGAATTATCCAAAGCCCGTTCTCACAGCCTCGAAATTTAATTGGAGGTCATTTAATTTCGGCTATTATTGGTGTAACGATAAACAAGTTGGTTCCCGACATTATTTGGTTGTCTGCTCCTTTGGCCGTTTCGCTTTCAATTATTTTTATGCAAATTACCAAAACGCTTCATCCACCCGGCGGAGCTACGGCACTTATTGCAGTTACAGGTTCGGCTCAAATAAAGGATTTAGGATATATGTATGTGCTTTCTCCTGTTTTAGATGGCGTGTTGATTCTGTTTATAACAGCATTAATTTTCAACAACATGACTTCAAGCAGATCATATCCCAGTCATAGTACCTACCATAAACATTATCACAAGATTAGAAAACGTTTGGTTAGGAAATAAAGATCTTTTTCTTTCACATAACTGTCCACCTGAGAGAAGTCGAAGGCGTGCCAATTGGAATGGGCTTCTCCCGAAGTCTTGGGATCGCTCTGCCTGACAAATCTATTTTACTCTTCCTGACAAACAAAAATCTTTTCAACAAATCTCAATTCCTAATTCGTATTTCGTTTTTTATATTTTACCTTTGACCTTTCAATAAAAACAAAGATTATGGTTTATAAATTTAGAGTAATTCTAGACGCCGAAGAAGATATTTTTAGAGACATTGCAATTCTTGAAGACGATACTCTTGAGGATTTACACAATGCAATCTTCAACGCTTTTGGTTTTGACGGAATGGAAGTAGCTTCGTTTTATACTTGCGATGAAACTTGGAATCAGGAAGATGAAATTGCACTTTTTGATACAGGTGATGTTCCGGGTGAACAACGAACTATGGGCGATTATAAATTATCCGATCTCTTAGATGAACAAAATACTAAAATCATCTACGTATACGACTTCATCAATATGTGGACTTTCTTAGTTGAATTGGCTGCCATTGAAGATCAAATTGCAGGAGTTCCTTATCCGGAAACTTTATTCTCTCACGGAGAAATGCCTGATGATTCTGGAGAAAAAAGCTTTGAAGCCGATATGCATGACGATATCTACGGTGAATTTGAAGACGATTTAGACGAAGAAGATCTAGACATGTTCGAAGGCGATGACAGTTTTGAAGATTACGGATTTGAAGAGAATTGGAATTAGTTTTTTTTTGAGGTTCTAAGGTTCTGAGATGCTAAGGTTCTAAGTTTTTTATTTTTTGAAAGTTTTTTCTTATTTTTTATTTAGTTTTATCAAATTAAATAAATAAAAATGAGTGATTTTCGAAAACTTCTAATCTGGCAAAAATCAATGGCCTTAATTACCAAAATCTATTTTTCAACAAATAAATTTCCAAAAGAAGAAGTCTTTGGACTGACTTCACAAATCAGACGTAGTTCCATTTCTATTCCAAGCAACATTGCCGAAGGATCTGGAAGAGAAAGTGATAAAGATTTTTTACGCTTTTTAAATATTTCAATAGGTTCTTTATTTGAAATGCAAACTCAATTAGAAATTGCTAAAAATATAACCTATCTTAACGAAGAAGAATTTAATAATTTATACGAGGACAGTCGCGAAGTAGAAAGAATGTTAGTATCTTTTATTAAAAAAATAAAAGATAGAAACTAAACCTTAGACCTTAGCAACTCAATATCTCAGCAACTCAAAACATGAGGACAGTCGCAAAGTAGAAAGAATGTTAGTTTCTTTTATAAAAAAAATAAAGGACAGAATCTAAACCTTAGTACCTTAGCATCTTAGAACCTCAGCAACTTAAAAAAATGATCAACCTTTTCAACACCCACATCGAGACGCTTGCGATACACCGCGTAGGAAACAAAAGCAGAAACGAAGCAATTTTTTTATCGGAACAACCTTTTAACTTAAATGATGAAATTGTTCCTTTGGTAAAAGAATACTTTTTTAAGCCTTTTAGAGAGAAAGAAGAAAACTATTATCAGTTTGCGCACGAAGTCGATTTGGATTACAACGACATGTTTAAATATGCTACAGAGATTTTTGATAATCCTGCTAATTTACAGGAGATTTCAAAAAGAATCACTACGCATTTATTTGAACAGTCTAATCACCCGCACATTAAAAACGGAGAGGTATATGTAACGTATTTAACCAATTTAAGTATCGACAATAATGTTGTTGATGCTATCGGAATTTTTAAAAGTGAATTACAAGCCGACTTTTTACAATTTGAAGAGAAAGACAGTAACCTGGAAATGATCTTGCAACAAGGTATTAACCTGAGCAAATTGGATAAAGGTTGTTTGATCTTTAATTACAAAAAAGAAGAAGGATATAAAATTTTAACTGTAGACAGCAACCGTTATGACGCACGTTACTGGTTGGAGCACTTTTTATCTGTAGATGCTTTTGAAGATGAAAATTTCATCACTAAAAAATACTTAAAATTCTGCCAGAACTTCGCAAAAGATGTTGTTTTACCAGCAGAAGACAAAAAAGAAGAAGTAATGTTTATGAACCGTTCTGTGAATTATTTTGCAAAAAACGATCAGTTTGAAGAACAAAATTTCTTAAATGAAGTATTAGACAATCCTGACTTAATTCCTGAATTCAAAAACTACAAAGTTGATAAAGGAGAAAAATATAGCATCGAAGATGTAACCTCATTCCCTATTGCAAACGCAGCAGTTTCTGACGCCAGAAAATCGATTAAAAACGTGATTAATCTAGATACTCACATTCAGATTAAAATGGATTTTATCAATCCTGAAAGTGCAGAAAAATTTGTTGAAAAAGGTTGGGATGAAGAAAAACAAATGTATTACTACCTAGTTTACTTCAACAAAGAAGAAAAAAGCTAGAAGTCATTCATTTTCTATTACTTACTTAAAACAAAAAACGGCAACTACATTAGTAATTGCCGTTTTTTATTTTAACTATTCTTTAAATTATAATACAGAAAATAACGCTTTTATAATATCATCGTAAACTTGTTTATCCCTTTCACCAGTACGCGCCAAAACCCTAATTCCAGAATAATTGTTAAAAATAAATCGAGCCAAAACTTTTGCTTCATTACTTTTAGAAATCTGACCTAAATCTTGGCCTTTTTGTACCGCATTTGTAAAAACCTCTTCCATTTTCTGACCGTTAGTTTTTACTATTTTGGCAATTTCTTCATCATGCATCGCAAGTTCTACAGACGAATTTACCATAAAACATCCTTTAGTAATTCTGTCGTCGAGACTTTCTATAACAGCCTGTTTAAAAATATCATGTAACGTTTCTTTAATATTCTCCGATTTGTCAAAAAGTTCGATAATTTGATCTTGTGCATTTTTCTGATAACGTCGTAACGATTGAGCAAAAAGCTTCTGCTTGTCTCCAAAAGTGTCATACAAACTAGAACGACTTAAACCTAAATGCATCACTAAATCCTGCGCCGAAGTTCCGTTGTATCCTTTGTGCCAAAAAATCTCAATAGCTTTATCTAAAACCTGATCTTCTTTAAACTCCTTTGTCCTAGCCATGATTACTTTATTAAATTACTTTGCAAAGATACAAAATATGGAACAATCGTTCCTGAATTTGATCAAAAAAATATAATTAAACTACAGGGTTAACAGTAAGTCCACCATCTACAATAATTTCAGTTCCAGTTATAAATGACGCATCATCTGAAGCAAGGAATCTAACTGTTTTAGCAACTTCTGAAGCTTGTCCAAAACGTTTAAATAGAATTTTTTCTCCCAAAATTGATCCAAAACCTTCTACTTCTTCTTTTTCTAAACCTAATTTTCCGTAAAGCGGAGTTTCAATAGGACCGGGAGAAACGGCATTAACTCTAATTTTTCTAGGCGCTAATTCTGTAGCAAAAACACGATTTAATGATAGAACAGCAGCTTTACTTGCAGCATAAACGCTTGAGTTTGGCATACCAATATGGGCATTAATTGAGGTATTAAAGATAATAGAACCTCCATCATTTAAAATTGATAATACTTTTTGAACGGTAAAATAAACACCTTTTACGTTTACATTCATAATACTGTCATAATGCTCTTCTGAAGCTAAATCTACTGGAGCAAAAGCAGCAGTTCCAGCATTAAGAAATAGAATATCCACTTTTCCAAATTGTGCTGCAACTTGCTCTACTAAACTGTCAATAGATTTTAAATCTGATTGATCTGCTACAATCCCTGTTACTTTTAATTCTGTCTCAGCTTTTGCCAAAGCTTCTTTGTTTCTTCCTGTAACTACTACTTTTGCTCCTTGTGCCACAAATTCTGCTGCCGCTGCATAACCAATTCCACTATTTCCCCCTGTTACAATTGCTACTTTGTTTTCTAAATTTTTCATTTTATTATTTTTTTAAGTTATTGATTATTCAATTATTACAGTACAAAGATACAATAACGGAACGATCGTTCCGTTATTATTAATGTTAATAATAACGGAACGATCGTTCCGTTATTATTAATGTTAATATTTAGTTAAAATAAAAAGCGCGCTTAAAATCTCCCTATTTATAAAGGCTTACAGCGCTATTATATCCAGCGAAAGAAACTGCAAAATGTCGTTGATTCTTAATTTATGCTTAATTTTGTAGTCTAAAAACAAATTCAGATGGATATTCATTTATACAACGAAAGTCCCTTTAAAACCATAATTTCATTTCATAAACTAATTGAATCTTTTGAAGAAATTGCTTTATCAAATGTTGATTACAGAGCGAACTACGCAAAAGCCATTTTAAAACAAATAGAACCAATTCCGGAATTACGAACGGGAATTGAAAATTTTGATATTATTAAAAATAATGAAGCCGTGATTAAATATCTTCTGGCAGATTTATTTCCAACGGCTTTGACTAATAATGAAATTAAAGCGGTTACAATTCCATTTCAAAATCTATCATTTAATTATACAGAACGTTTCAAAAAAATCCTAAGTAATGCGGGCTCTGAGTTCGACATGGAAATTCGTGATTTTGATGATCATCAATTCTATATTAATAATTGCTGTTTAATCTTAAGTAGTTATTACAAACAGCATATTGATTTTAACAAACCTTTTTTCTATGATATTCCCGACGAAGAGGGTGTAGAAAAACATTATCGCATTTTGTACAATGCAGATTTCATGGAAATTATTCCCACTGAAAATTCCTTGCATTTAACTCAAGACGATATCGATTTGCTGCTTGACAATTACAACAATATTGAACTTTGGAAAACAAAATTCCCTAAAGGAAGCTGGACTTTAAAAGGTTTTGGAATTGTTTCATTATTTGACGCTACTACAGAAAGTGCAATTTCTAATCTAAAAAGTAACTTATTAAAACCTGATTCAAAATCTGTTGCAACAGATGAAATTGTAGCCAATATTTTTAAATCGATTTTTAAAATTCCCGATTTAAGAGTTGGTTTTATTGTTTACAATCCTGAAGAAGAAAAGTTTATCAGACCTATGAAATTTGAAACTCAACTGCAAAGTTTCTTACTTTCAAAAGATCAGGAAGTCGAATGTAAAAATGCTTTTTTTGGATGTTCTTTCGAAAAATTATTAGATAATAAAGAACCTTTGGTTATTTCTAATGTAAAAAAATTCATTGAAGAATCTGATAATAAAAAGCTTGGCGAACATTTATTAAAGCAAGGTATTATGAGTTGTGTCTTTGCTCCAATTATAAAGGACGGACATTTGCTGGGCGTTGTAGAACTGGTTTCTTCAACTCTACGAGGTTTAAATAGTGTAAACGCAACTAAACTGGAACTGGTTTTACCGTATTTAACGGACACGATTGATCGTTACAACACGGATATGCAGCACCAGATTGAAGCAATTATCCAACGTGAATATACTACGATTCACCCAAGTGTATATTGGAAATTTAAGCGTGAATCTCAAAATTACTTTCAGAATATTAATCATACTAAAGATTATATTTTTAAGGAAATTGTGTTTAAAAATGTTTACCCGTTATACGGACAAATTGATATTAAGGGGTCATCTGAGCATAGAAATGAAACGGTAAAAAAAGATCTTCAGAACCAATTAACGGCTTTATTAAAGATATTTGAATCGCAAGATCCTAATACTAATTTGGTATTACTGGAGCAAAGAAAATTTGAATTGGAATCATTCCGAGATGAATTGAATTTTCCTTTAAAAGCAGATACTGAACAACATATTCAACGTTATATAGAAGAAGAAATTCATCCCCTGTTAAAAAATACGAAAGAGACTGAAAAAAGCGAAAAACTGGAACGTTTGTATTTTGAAAGCTTAGATGAAAAAAGCGGATTGTTTTATCAAGAGCGCAAGAAATTTGATAATGCAATGTCTATTATAAATAAAAAACTGGCTTCGGTTTTGGATAAAAAACAAATTGAAGCACAACAAATTTATCCGCATTATTACGAGCGCTTTAAAACAGATGGTGTAGAACATAATCTGTATATAGGAGCATCGATCGCACCAACAAAACCATTTGATATTATGTATTTGCACAATTTACGTTTGTGGCAATTGCAGACGTTATGCGAAATGGAGCTGGAACATCATCAGCTTAAAGCATCTTTGCCTTACGAATTGGATGTTACTTCGTTAATTTTGGTTTTTAGTGCTCCGCTTTCGATTCGTTTTAGAATGGATGAAAAACGTTTTGATGTTGATGGAACTTACAATGCCAGATATGAGGTTGTAAAAAAACGTATTGATAAATCGAACATTAAAGGTAGTAACGAACGTATTACTGAAAAGGAAAAAATAACGATTGTGTATTCGCAAAATAGCGAAGAAACTGAATATTTAAAATATATTAAATACTTACAACACAAGAAAATTCTGGAACCATCAATTGAACAATTTGAAGTCGAAGATCTACAAGGTGTTTCTGGTTTAAGAGCTATTCGGGTGAAAGTAATAAATAATAATGCTAATCCTGTGGCACAAAAAATTACATATCAGGATTTATTAGATGAGCTTAACTAATTATTGAATGCAGATTTAGTATCTGCATTTTTGTCATTCCGAGGAACAAGGAATCTTCACGGGTAGCTCGGCAATTTAGGAAAAACTTTGTTAGTTTTTTGTAGAGATTCCTCGTTCCTCGGAATGACAAGATTCTGTTTATTGCTGCATAATCATGTTTAATTTGACAAAGCTTTTAACTTATTCAACCAAAAATTAGATCGATTTAAAAGCAATTACAAAAGAGATTACGGTTATAATAATTCCAATCATGAAAAAGTTATAGGCAATTCGCAGCAATTTATATTTACGCTGTAAAACCAATCCCAGATAATATAAATCTTTGATCATGGTTGAATATAAATAATCGCGATCTTTCATCATTTCGTTCATTGCCCAATCATACTCTTCAAGCGGCATTTTGTAGAAATTTCCAAAAAACAATAAGTTTATTTTCTTTGCCTCAATGTCTTCGCGGGTAAATACTCCGGTTGTTACCTTTGGCCTTGTTGAAAGAATTGCAAAAATTATAGTGATAACGCTAGACATCAACATTATGAAAGTTGGAATTACTAAATGGGCATTTTTAGGACTGTCTAATTTTGGAATAATAGACGATAGTGCAATCGAAATAATAATAGCATTTACAGAAAGTAAGATATTAGCTTTACTATCGGCAATTCCGCTTAAACGTGTGTGATTTCCTAGAGTGACACGAAACAAAGTATCGACGCCACGATCTGGTTTTTCGATTTTGTTATTCTTTTTATTCTCGGCTTCAATGGCATCTGCGGCTTTCTTTGCCTGTTTCTTGATTTTCTTTTGTACCAGAAGTAGGTTTTTCTCTTTTAATGGTTGCCACTTTCGCTGCGCATAATCAGTATAAAAACGATGTTTATTAAGTAAAAAATTCAAATTCTCTTTTGCCCATTCTTCATTAGAAAAATTCAAATTCCAAGTGTTTTTCAATTCAATGCGCAATAATTCACAAGTAGTTGCGTACTCTGCTCCCATTAAATGAGCAAAATCGGCATCTTTAATTATTTTTTCTAAATGTGTTTTTGGAATATATTCCTTAACAGTTGCCATAATCAAATTCGAAACTTTGGCAATAAATTCATCAGATTGTTCTTTCTCTTTCAAAAAAGCGGTTGCAATTTTCACACTCTCTTTTTCGTGATTTTCATAACCTGTTATATAGCCTGTATCATGAAACCAAGCGGCAATCAAAAGTATTTTTTTTTCATCGTCGTTAACTTCCTCTTTTTTACAAAGCTCCTTAACCGCATTTACAACTGTTAAAGTATGGTTGAAATTATGGTAAGAATATAGATTAGAAAGTTTATCTTTGAGTAAATTACTGACGAAATCCTCGGATTGTTCTATTAGATTCATATAGAATATTTTTATACCACTAAATTATGAAATTGTTTTTGGATAATCATTTTATTGCGAAAATTAAAAGCTTTTCTTTAACAATAGCATTACTACTGCTCTTTTATTCCTGCGCAACACACAAGGCACAATATGGAAAAGATGTTAGTGCTGTCGACACTGAAAACGCAACTGATACTATAAAAATTGCACACACTTTTTATTTAGTGGGCGATGCTGGAAATGCAGACGAAAAACAAGCTCAGCAAACTTTAGAATTACTGCACCAAAAACTAAAAAAAGCCAGTAAAAAATCTACTTTACTTTTTCTTGGAGACAATATTTATCCTAAGGGTTTTCCTAGTGATAATAATACTGCCGAGAAAACTTTGGCAGAAACAAAACTTACCAATCAACTAAAACTAACAAAAGGTTTTAAGGGAAAAACAATTGTTATTCCTGGAAATCATGATTGGTATAGTGGCATAAAAGGCTTGGAACTTCAAGCTGATTTTGTGAATAAATATCTTAACGATAAAAAAGCTTTTCTACCAAGAAAAAGCTGCGCTATTGAAGATGTAAAAATTGACAGTACTGCAACGTTGGTAACTATTGATAGTGAGTGGTTTCTAGAAGACTGGAACAATCATCCTACGATTAATGATAATTGCGACATTAAAACAAGAGAAGACTTTTTTGATGAATTGGAAAGTATCTTAAACAAAAATCAGGAAAAAACAGTTATTCTTGCTATCCACCATCCTTTAATGAGCAATGGTTCTCATGGTGGACAATATTCATTAGAAAAACAATTGTTTCCACTAGAAAAGAAAATACCACTTCCGATAATTGGTTCTATTATCAATTTATTACGAAAAACATCTGGCGCAAGTCCCCAAGACATTCAAAACAAACAATATACAATTTATGCCAAGCGTATTAAAACACTTTTACAAAAGCAGAAAAATGTAATTGTAGTTTCTGGTCACGATCATAATTTACAATATGTAAACAAGGAAAATATCAAACAAATTATTAGTGGTGCAGGATCTAAATCTGAAGCTGCAAGAGCCATAAATTCAACTGAATTTTCATATGGAGGAAATGGTTACGCGACTTTGACTTTGTTTAAAAGCGGAGATGCAAAAGTGACTTACTTTGGAAATGAAAACAATAAAGAAAAAAAGCTTTATGAACAAGAAATTATAAAAGCTAAAGAAATAAACTGGGCTTCAGATATTCCAAATAATTTTCCGTCAAAAATTACCACTTCAATCTATTCTGAAAAAATGACCCAAAAGAGTCTTGTTCATAAGTTTTTATTCGGGAATCATTACAGAAAATATTATAGTTTACCTATCGAAGCCAAAACTGCAACTTTAGATACTTTAATGGGCGGTTTAAAACCAATTCGCGAAGGCGGCGGACATCAATCAATTTCTTTACGCCTATCAGATTCTAAAGGAAGAGAATATGTTATGCGCGCCATGAAAAAAAGTGCTACTCAGTTTTTACAATCTGTTGCTTTTAAAGATCAGTACATTGTAAACGATTTTGAAGATACATATGCCGAGAACTTTTTATTGGATTTCTATACTACAAGTCATCCTTATACTCCCTTTGCCGTTGGAAATATGGCAGATAAAGTAGGTCTTGCTCACACAAATCCTGTTTTATATTATATTCCGAAACAAAATGCTTTAAAAGAATTTAATTCGAATTTTGGTGATGGATTATACATGGTTGAAGAAAGACCTGCAGATAATCATCTAGATGCTAAAAACTTCGGTAATCCAACTGATATTATTAGTACTTCGGACATGATGAAAAATCTTCATAAGGACGAAAAATATACTGTTGATGAAAACGAATACATAAAAGCTCGTTTGTTTGATATGCTTATTGGCGATTGGGATAGGCATGACGATCAATGGCGTTGGGGCGAGTATAAACAAGGAAATAAAATTGTTTACAAACCAATTCCCCGCGATCGCGATCAGGCTTTTTCTAAATATGACGGAACGTTGCTTTCGTTGTTAATGAATATTCCGGCACTTCGTCATATGCGAACTTTTAAGGCTAAAATTGACAATGTAAAATGGCTGAACAGAGAACCTTATCCGCTAGATTTGGCTTTCTTGAAAACATCTGATAGAAAAGACTGGATTGTACAAGCTAAATATATTCAGGAGAATTTAACGGATCGTGATATCGATAATGCTTTTAAAAGCTTACCAAAAGAAGTTCAGGATGGAACTATTGAAGATATCAAACAAAAATTAAGAAGCCGAAAAGGAGATCTTCAAAAATATGCTTCGGAATATTTTGATGTTTTAAGTCATACCGTAATGATTGCCGGAACGGATAAAAAAGATAAATTCGTTATCAATCATAATGCTAAAAATAGTATTGAAATTCAAGTTTTCCGTATTAAGAAAGAAGGCGACGAATTGGTTTACACTAAAAACATAAACGATGATAAAACTAAAAATCTTTGGGTTTATGGTTTAGACGATAATGATGTTTTTCAAGTAACCGGAAATCACAAATCGAAAACAAAAATTCGTTTGATTGGCGGACAAAACAATGATACTTATAACATTGAAAACGGAAAAAGAGTAATTGTTTATGATTTTAAATCAAAAGAGAATACTTATAATTTGGATTCAAAAGCTCAAAAACAGCTTACTGACGATTATGATGTAAACTTATACAATTACGAAAAACCAAAATATAATGTTGTATCCGGATTGCCAAATATTGGTTATAATCCTGATGATGGTGTAAAATTTGGTTTTAACTTAAATTATACGGTTAACAATTTCAAACAGAATCCCTATACTCAAAAACACATTTTAAACGGTTTTTACTACTTTGCAACTGGAGGTTTAGAGTTTAATTATGCCGCACATTTTCCTGGGTTATTGGGGAAATGGGTTATTGATGTTGAATCGCAATATACTACGCCAAGTTTTACGGTGAATTATTTTGGCTACGGAAATGAAACTGCAAATAATACAGACACATTTGGAATGGATTATAATCGTGTTCGTATTCAAAAATTTAATGTTTCTGGAGCTATTAGACATGTTGGCAGATATGGAAGTGAGTTTAGTATTCAACCAATGTTACAACAATTGAGAGTTGAAGAAACAGAGAATAGATTTATTGATACTCCAAACATTATAAATCCAAATGTTTTTGAAAGTCAGGTTTATGGTGGTGCAAAAATTAAATATCATTTTAAAAATTCTGATTTTGTTGCGAAACCAACTTTAGGAATTGCTTTTATGGCTGCCGCAACCTGGATGACGAATTTGAATGATACAAAACAAAACTTTCCTACTATCGAAAGTTACTTAGGAATTACACATAAAATTGATCATAACGGAAAATTAGTTTTGGCAACTCTTTTAAAAGGAAAAGCTATTTTGAATAACAATTATGAGTTTTACCAAGGTGCTACTTTGGGTGGAGATACTGATTTGCGTGGTTATAGAAATGATCGCTTTTTAGGAAACTCTTATTTCTCGCAAAGTACAGATTTACGCTTTTCTATTGGAAAAATTCAACGTACAATTGTTCCTTTTACTTACGGAATTTTAGGTGGATTTGACTACGGAAGAATCTGGCTTGATGGTGAAACTTCGCATAAATGGCATCAGGATTATGGTGGCGGACTTTGGATGAATGCTGTTAATGTTATAACGGCAAGAATATCTTATTTTAAATCTCCTGACGAAACCGGAAGGGTCATTTTTGGCGCTGCTTATAGTTTTTAAGAAAAGGTTCTGAGATGCTTAGTTACTAAGGTTCTAAGTTTTTTTTGCCACGAATTCATGAATTATTGATATAATAATTCATGAATTCGTGGCAAGCTTTTTCTTCGCATCTTATAAACTTAGTACCTCAGAACCTTAATTAAGTTTAAATTCATAAAGCTTGCCTCCTACTTTATTTGTTTTTTCATCGGCGATAAGCAACGTATTATTGTCTTTAAAAACTATGGCTTCTTTTTGCGAAAAATCATTTAGTTTTATTTCGGTTTGAGAACCTTTATGAAATAAATCAGCTTTATAACCTTTAAATAAAACAATTTTATCGTGACTTAAAAGCACCACTTTTTTCCCGTCCGGACTAATGGTTGCACTTGTCAAAACGCAATGATTATAATTATTACAGGTTTTAAACTCCCCAATTTTAGTTGCTTTTTGAGTTCCCGGAGCATTTAGTATTTTATAAATAAATGCGGTTCCGTCAAAGTTTTTACTACGGTTCTTGGTAAAAAGATAAAAGTAATTCCCGAGTTCAAAAAATCCTTCAACATCAAAGAACATTTCTTTTTTCTTTGGAGGAAATTCTGTTTGTTCCGGATATGAAAACGAAATTTTATATTCGGCTACAGCCACATCTTTATTCAGTTGATTTTTATTGACTTTGTAAATACATAAATCTCTACGTTCATTGTCATTATTTCCAAAATCACCAATGTAAATATTGCCGCTTTTATCTTTTGTAATGTCTTCCCAATCTACGTTTGTAGCATTAGAAATTGTAATTGTTTTAGCTACTTTTCCTTCAGAATTTAAGGCATAAATCGCGTTTTTATTCCCACTGTCTTCCAAAGCATATATCAAATTTGTTTCTGGAAAATATGTAATTCCAGAGACTTCTTTTAATTTTTTAGGAAGTGAATAAAGTGTCTTTAAATCACTATTAGATTGTTCCTGACAAGCCAATAAAGCAATAGAAATTCCGAATAAAAAAAACTTTTTCATAAGATGATTTTTTATTTTTTTTGCCACTGATTATGCAGATTAAACATGATTTTGTCAAAGTTAATTCTTTAAAAAGAAATCCAATTAATCTCTGTAATCTGTGGCTAAAAGCTAGATTAAATTTGTATTTTTAAAGTTACGTGTAATAAATTCAAAAGCGGCAAACATAATATGTCCCATCGATTTGGCATTTTTAAATTTCATATCATTGGTATAACGGTATAATTCCATCTTTAGTTGATTCAAATGTTCTTCTGTCGAAATGGTATCGTGACACATAATATTCAAAAGTTTCTTAATTCGATTTTCGGCAGAATGTATACGTTTTGCCAAAATTGCTCTTTCTTCATCTTTGTATTGAATGATTGATCGATCTTCTAATTTCTCCTTGATCAATTTAATCATTGGGTAGTTTTCTTTAAAAAACTGCGGACGATAGACTTTAAAATTTCCTTCGTAACATTGTTGATCAAAATCGATTGGGCGAATTTTATATACTACCTGATCAAAATCGTGAATTGGCACAATTACATAATTGTACGCTCGCATATCGCCAAGAAGTCTAATCATGCAACGCTCATTAAACTTAACAAACTCTTTTGCAATTTGAGATTTTTCCATCTCGGTGCAACTATCTAATAATGTATCCATGAATACATCTCCGGGAATTCCAATAATATGCTCTTCGATTAAAGTGTCTTTATAAACCAAAAAGTTAATCTTGTCCGGCGAAAGAATATCTTCAAGTTCTAGCCCGTAAATTCTGGAAGCGTCTGCTTTTTTTATGTAAAAATGCACGTAATTATCGTTGAGAATATTACGAACTTTTATTCTAAAAGGTTTCGAATTTCCAAAAGTACAATAATCAATAGCATCAATATTTAAGAACTGAATGATCTCGCTATTTCCATCAGAATGCAAAAGAGAATAGATTTTTTTTAGATTCAAATCGATTTCATTTCGCTCAAATTCACTGTAATAAACCCGAATCCACAAAGTATCAGTATCGTGTTTATCATATACATTTATAGAACCTGAAAAGCGTAATAAATCATCATAGAAAACTGATACTTTAGAAATGCGTTCGTATCGTTCTAAATAACTTAAAAGAGAGGGTATTAAAGGATATGAAGGTTTTTTTAAAACCATTAAAGGTTCACTCATTTTTGAATATCTTTATTACAAATTTACATCAATAGCATTGATATTAATAAATTTAACGTAACAATATACGGGTTCAATCGTCATACTTAAAACTAAAACCGAAATAAATTTGGAAACCATACTTACTATTGAGAATCTTCATAAAAGATACGGGCGCATTCAGGCCTTAAATAATGTATCTTTTGAAATACAAAAAGGACGAGTTTACGGCATCTTGGGCCCAAACGGAAGCGGAAAATCGACTACTTTAGGAATTGTACTGAATGTTGTAAACAAAACTTCGGGCAGTTACAGTTGGTTTGGAGGAAAAGTACAAACACACGAAGCCTTAAAAAAGGTTGGTGCTATTATAGAAAGACCCAACTTTTATCCGTACATGACGGCCGAAGAAAATTTGAAATTAGTTTGCAAAATAAAAAGCATCGATTATTCTAAAATCAATGAAAAACTGGATCTAGTAGGTTTAACCGAAAGAAAGAACAGCAAATTCAGTACTTTTTCTTTAGGTATGAAACAGCGTCTAGCAATTGCTTCGGCTTTATTAAACGATCCTGAAATTTTAATTCTGGATGAACCTACAAATGGTTTAGATCCGCAGGGAATTCATCAAATTCGAGATATTATTAAAAAAATTGCTTCTCAGGGAACTACAATTTTATTGGCTTCACACTTATTAGATGAAGTCGAAAAAGTATGTTCGCATGTTATTGTTTTAAGAAAAGGCGAAATTTTATATTCGGGATCTGTTGATGCAATGGCTGCAAATGAAGGTTTTTTTGAACTTATGGCTAATGATAACGCAGCTCTAAAATTGGCCTTAAAAGACCACCCAAACATTGATAGAATTGTTGAGGAAGATGGAAAAATATTGGTTTACTTAAAATCAGATTTGTCAGCCTCGGAACTAAATCTATTTTTATTTTCTAAAAATATTGCTTTAAGCCATTTAGTAAAACGAAAAAACAGTTTGGAAGCACAATTTTTAGAATTAACCAAAAACAATTAAACCATGAACAGACTTCTCTCTATAGAATTACAAAAAATCTGGAAAAATAAAGCCAGTCGTATTTTAACTTTAACTTATTTTATTTTACTTTCCTTTATTGCCTTAATTGCTTCGATAAAATTTGATCTTGGAGTTTTTAAATTTCATTTGGCCGAAATGGGAATTTTTAATTTCCCTTTCATCTGGCATTTTAATACTTATGTTGCCGCTATACTCAAACTTTTTCTTGCAATTGTAATTGTATCCATGATGGCGAATGAATATAGTTACGGAACATTAAAACAGAATTTAATTGATGGATTGAGCAAAAAAGAATTCATTTTGTCTAAATTTTTAACTGTTGTCCTTTTTGCTTTCTGCTCCACTATTTTTGTTTTTGTAATGAGTTTAATTCTCGGATTATGCTTTTCATCATATACAGAATTTGGTATTATTTTTACAGATCTTGATTACCTTCTTGCCTTTTTTATAAAACTAACCGGTTTCTTTTCTTTCTGTTTATTTTTAGGAATTTTGGTAAAACGTTCTGCTTTTGCTTTGGGTTTTCTTTTAGTTTGGTTTTTTATTGAAAGTATACTTAAAGGAATTTTAGTTTTTAAAATTTTTCCAAATAGTAATACAGGAGATTATATTACACAATTTTTTCCTTTAGAAGCAATGTCTAACTTAATCGTTAATCCTGGTCCAAGATTATCAATTATAAAAAGTATTGGTGCACAAATGGGAATCGACACTACAAATGATTACAGCGTACATTATCTTTCGATTTTGATTGTTTTAGTATGGACATATTTATTTGTATATTTTTCTTACAAATTATTAAAAAATAGAGATTTGTAGTATATTTGTTTTTACTATGAATTATTTTAAAAGTTTTATTTTTCTCGTCTTTATTTATTGCATGCCTGCAAGGGTTAATGCGCAAATTATAACTATTGATGATCAGAGAACACCGCAGTACCTTATTGAAAATGTTTTAATCAATAGTTCTTGTGCTGTTGCATCAAATGCTACGGGAAGCGGAGATACTTTTAGAGCAGGGAAACAAAGTTTTGCTTATTTTAATGGTAACGGAAGTAGTTTCCCTTTTAGTGAAGGAATAATATTAGCAACATCAACAGCTCAAAGTGCTGTTGGTCCATTTGTTAGCGTTGTAAACGAAGGTGCAGATGACAGTCCGCTATGGGGTCGCGACAATGATCTTGATGAAACATTGGGTATTAAATCGCTAAATACAACAGTATTAGAATTTGATTTTATTGCTTATACAAGTTCGTTGAGTTTTAATTATATTTTTGCTTCAAATGAATATCAATATAATTTTCCTTGTCTATACTCTGATGGATTTGCTTTTTTAATCAAAGAAGCTGGAACTACTGATCCTTATAAAAATCTAGCGGTATTACCCAATACAACTATACCAGTTTCTTCTGTTAATATACACCCAAAAATAGAACCGGGAACAAGTGTTGGCGGTATTCCATATGTAGGTTGCGCTGCCTCAAATGAAAATTACTTTAACGGTCTTAATACAAACACTAGTCCGATAAATTATGCCGGCCAAACGGTTGTTATGACTGCGCAAGGTACAGTAACTACAGGAAAAAGATATCATGTAAAACTGGTAATTGGCGATGCCGACGTAAGATATCAAAATTCGGCAATTTTCCTCGAAGCTGGAAGTTTTGCTTCAAAAATTACATTAGGAGAAGATCGTACAATTGCTGCAAATAATCCTGCTTGTTATGGCGAAAAAATTCCTTTAGACAGTAAATTATCTCCAACTGATTTTACTTTTAAATGGTTTAAGAAAAGTGATCCTACTGTCACTCTGGGAACAAATTCAACTTTTGAAGTTGTAGATGCCGGAGTTTACAAAGTTGAAGCCACTGTAAATGGAACAGGATGTATATTATCCGGAGAAATTAAAGTTGAATATGCTCCTGAAATTGTTTCTACAAATACTTCTCTTCTTCAATGCGATGATAATGCAGACGGAATTTCAATTTTCAATTTGAATAAAGTAAATAATATTATTAAAAATAATATCACTAACATCTCTAATGCAGGATATTATGAAACATTAATCGACGCAAAAAACAAAACAAATCAAATTGCCGCACCTGGAAATTACATTAATAAAAGCAATCCTCAGACTGTATATGCACGTCTTGAAAATGCATTTGGATGTTATAAAACCGTCGAAGTTACATTACAAATCACCAATACGTCAATCACAAATCCAAACCCAATAAGTACTTGCGATGGAGATAATATTCAGGATGGACTATATCATTTCAATCTAGATACCGAAGTTACTCCTAAAATAATCACTGGTCTTCCAAGTGGTCTGACTGCAATTTATTATTTAACAGCTAATAATGCTTTAACCGAAACAAATCCTCTCCCAAATATATTCAATAATACAACTGCAAATAATCAAACTATTTTCGCACGAGTTGTTAATGGTCCTGACTGTTATGATGTTGTACCAGTTGAACTTGTTGTAAACACTTTTAACCCGCCAAATTTTGAAGATGAATCTGCCTATTTATGTAAAGGTGATCAGATAACTCTAAGTGTAGATTCAGGCTTTAATAGTTATTTATGGAATACAGGAGATACTTCTAATACTATATCTGTTAATACGGTAGGAGATTATTCCGTAACGGTAAAAGATGTAAATGGTTGCGAAAAAACGAAAAAATTCAAAGTGATTTTATCCGAACCAGCAATTATAACTGAGGCAGTAATAAAAGATTTTTCGGGAACTGACAACTCTGTTCTAATCGAGTTTACTGGAGCTGGAAATTATGAATTTTCATTAGACGGCGAGTTCTTTCAAGATAATCCATTGTTCACCAATATAAATCCGGGAACTTATAATGCCATAGCCAAAGACAAAAATGGTTGCGGATTATCAAATTCATTTTTATTATATGTATTAGATTATCCTCGCTTTTTTACTCCAAACGGCGACGGTTATAATGATTTATGGTTTATTAAAAATTTAGATCAATTCCCTGATTGCAAAATTTACATTTTTGATCGTTACGGAAAATTACTAAAACAAATGAATCAAAATAACACAGGATGGAACGGACAATTTAATGGCCAACAATTACCTTCAGATGATTATTGGTTTAGCTTAATTTTTGATAACGGAAAAACTGTTAAAGGTCATTTTAGCTTGAAAAGATAATTTTTAACCAAGATTAAAATTCAATTATTTTTTTTCCGAAATTCTGTAAACATTAATTTTCAAATAATTAATAAATAAAAGATACTCTGTTTCTCACAGAAACTAAAATAAATCTTATTTTTGGTTTGGTTGACTCAAATTCATTACACTAACCAAGCCAATGAAAAAAACTTTACTATTCCTGTTATTTCTGTTCTGCTCAATAAATTGTTTCTCACAATTTAGTAAAACACATTACATACCGCCATTAACTTGTGCAAATGCATTACCAGCCGAAGATCAATATCTATATATCTCAACTCCGAGTGTTGCCAATGTTAATTTTAAAATCATAGCCAATGGAGGAAGTGTAATTAATGGAACCGTAAATAGTACTAGTCCATATCGTTATTATATTGGAACGGGATCTAACACACAATTATTCGTACCGCTTTCTAACACTGGAGTTGTATCCAACCGGGGATATATTATAGAAGCGGAAGATCTTATTTATGTAAGCGCAAGAGTTAATGCCGGACTTGGTCAAAATGGAAGCTACAATCATGCAGGAGGATTAGTGTCTAAAGGAAATAGTGCTCTAGGTACAACCTTTAGATTAGGCGCAATGTTGAATCCGCTTGCTGATACAACACTAAGTAATTTTGCTTCCATCATGGCAACCGAAAACGGAACAAAAATTACGATTTCAAATATTGAAAATGGAACCAGACTTCCAGACGGGACAATTGTTTCCGGGCCAATAACGGCAACTCTAAATAAAAACGAAAGCTATGTCCTGGCTCTAAACAATGCTACTTATGCACAAATCCCATCAAATAGCTCTAAAATAATTGGAGCACTGGTTACCTCTGACAAATCAGTTGTAGTTAATTCAGGTTCATTTGGGGGAAGTAATAGTACACAAGTAGCAGCAGCTCAAAATGGTGCCTTAACTCCCATAGGAAGAGATGTTGGTTTTGACCAAATTGTTTCGTTAGAAAAAACAGGAAAAGAATATATTTTTATTAGAGGTCTTGGATCCGATGAATTGGAACGCGTTTTAATAGTAGCGCATTATGATAATACAGAAATATTTTTGAATGGTTCACCAACACCATTTAAGACTCTAAATAGTGGCGAATACATTGCTATTGATGGAAGCCAATTTAATATTGGAAGTTTATACGTAAAAACATCAGCAAATGTATTTGCATATCAAAGTATTGGAGGAACAACAAGTCCTGCCAACCAAAACTTATTTTTTGTTCCACCTTTAAATTGTGCTACACCAAATTCCGTAGACAATATTCCGCAAATTCAATCTATTGGAAACAATACTTTCAACGGATTTCTAAACATTGTTACTGAAACAGGTGCTACCGTTTTAGTAAATAACAATCCAATCACAGCCGTTCCTGTTGAAATCGAAGGAACAACAGAATTTGTACGCTATATTGTGGCGAATTTATCTGGAAACATAGCTGTAAAATCAACCAAGCAAGTCTATGTATCTTATTTTGGAACCAACGGTGCAGCAACTTATGGAGGTTATTATTCAGGTTTCGATCTTAAACCCGAGATTGTAACTGCTAAAATTGCTTTAAACAGTTCATCATGTATACCAAATGTATCTTTAAAAATTAATTCTTTATCGTCTTATGATACTTTCCAGTGGTACAAAAATGATGTGCTTATTCCGGGTGAAACCAAAAATAATTTCAGCCCTAGTCAACCTGGTTTTTATCAAGTAAGAGGAAGTATTTCGAGTTGTGTAAGTGATGTCTTCTCAGACAAAATTCCGGTAAGCGAATGCCCAATTAATATTGACAATGATTTGGCCAACGACAATATTGATATTGATTATGACAATGATGGATTAACAAACTGTCAAGAATCTTACGGAGATTTAGCATTAAATATCACAAATTCAAATTCAGGTTTAATTCAAACAGGAACTTACTCCAATTCATTCTCCGGTACAGTTACAAATACAACACCAGCTGCAACTGTTCCTTTTTCAGGAACTTCAGATGGTGCTTTTGTTACTGAAGTTATGGCTGGAAAAGGTTCATCTGTAAGTTATACTTTAAATTTTGCAAAACCTTTAAATCTTAGATTAGAATACAGTAATACTGCAAATACAACTGATTTACTAAATCCCGATTCTGAATATATTATTAATTCAGACATTGATAAAACGATTACAGTCCTGAATCCAACTAATCAACTATTAATTGATACAAATTACGACGGAATTTACGAAAGTGGCGTTACACAATTTTCTTCTTTCGAAATTCGATTTAGATTAAACGGAAACACTCCTTTGCAGCCTGGAACAAGCACATTTAAATTCCAGTCCTATCAAACCAAGTCTCTAAAAATCACACATAAAAACCTGTCGGATACAGCTGGAAACAAATCAACATTTAGACTTGTCGCTACTTGTGTTCCAAAAGATACTGACGGAGATGGAATTCCAGACCAATTAGATTTAGATTCAGACAATGACGGAATTCCGGATGCAATCGAATCACAATTAAAACCAATACCTTTATCTAATACTGACACTAATTTAGATGGATTGGACAATATTTTTGACGCCAATGCAACACCAATTGATACAGATAATGATGGTATCCCCAATTATCTAGATTTAGATAGCGACAATGATGGTATATTTGATTTGGTTGAGTCAGGCAGCAACGCTCCAGATGTCAACAAAGATGGAATTATTGACACAACTTCTTTTGGTATAAATGGATTATCGGATTCTTTAGAAACAAATCCTGATAGCGGTATTTTAAATTATGCTGTTTCAGATTCTGATGCAGATGGTATAAAAAACTACACAGAAATTGACAGTGACAACGATGGCTGCAACGATGTGATAGAAGCCGGATTTACAGATCCAAATTTTGACGGGCAATTAGGAAATGTGCCAGTAATAGTAAACTCAAATGGTCTTGTAACCAGCAGAACTGATGGCTACACCACTCCAAATGGTAATTACATTATTGCTACTCCTATTATAATTACTAAACAACCCGAAAATCAGACAGTTTGCGAATTGCAAAAAGCAACTTTCAGCATTGAATCAAATGCCGATACTTTTCAATGGCAACTTTCCACGGATAACGGAAATACTTGGAACGCAATAAACGACAATACAATTTATTCTGGAACTAAGACTGCTTCTGTTACTGTACAAAAAACAAGTCTGACCATGAATAATTATGAGTATCGGGTACTATTAAATCGAAATAATAATGCTTGCGGATTAACTTCTGCCAACTCAATTAAACTAATTATTCTTGCCTTACCAGTTTTAAACTCGCCAATTGATATTGTTCAATGTGATGATGATACTGATGGGGTTTCTAATTTTAATTTAACGGAGAAAAATAGTTTTATTTCGGCAAATTACGCCAACGAAACATTCACTTATTATTCTACTTTGCAAGGAGCAACCTTAAAAGATCCTTCTGTATTAATTTCAAACCCAATTGCATTTACAAGTAGTAATAAAATTATTTGGTCAAGAGTAGAAAATTCAAACGGATGTTTTTCAACTGTACAATTAAACTTGAGAGTTTCAACAACACAAATCGATCCTAATTTTAAAAGATCATTCAATGTTTGTGATGATTTTATCGATGCTACCAATAATGACAAAGACGGAATTGCGGCTTTTGATTTTAGCAGTGTAACAACTGACATTCAAGCTATGCTTCCTAGTGCAAGTACTAATTATTCCATCAAATACTATACAAGTCAAGCTGATGCTTTGTCAGAAATTAATGTAATTACAAATCCTTCAAATTTTAGAAACACAATACCAAATCAACAAGAAATTTGGGTACGTGTAGACAGCAATATTGACAATGCCTGTTTTGGATTAGGAGCTTACATTACACTTAAAGTAAATCCAAGACCAGATATTGACATCAACAATAATAAGAGCGCTGATGAATTAGTATGTTCTAACTTACCAACCTTTTACGTCAAACTCGATGCCGGAATTTTGGGCAATATTCCCGCTAGTACTTATAAGTATGTTTGGTCAAAAGACGGAAGTATAATTCCGGGTGAAACAAATGAAACTATAGATGTAAATGAAGAAGGAAAATATACTGTCGAAGTTTTTACTAAAGATGAAAATAGCTGTAGCAGAATCAGGACTATTATGGTAACTGCCTCTGATGTTGCACATCTAGATTCTGTTTCTATTTCAGATTTATCAGATTCTAATACGGTTGAAGCAAATGTTTCGGGAACTGGAGACTATGAATATAGTATTGATGATCCCAAAGGCCCTTTTCAAGAATCAAATATCTTCGAGAATGTTCGTCCAGGAATACACGATCTTTATGTTTATGATAAAAATGGCTGTGGAACAATTTCAAAAACAATAGCGGTATTGGGAATTCCTAATTTTTTCACTCCAAATAATGATGGTTATAATGATTATTGGAATATAAAAGGAGCAAATGATACTTTTAATTCAGCAGCAAAAATTCTTATTTTCGATAGATACGGAAAACTAATCAAGCAAATTACTGCATCATCAAACGGTTGGGACGGAACTTACGCTGGTAATCAAATGCCCGCAGATGATTACTGGTATACGGTAAAGCTTGAAGATGGACGAGAAGCAAAAGGTCATTTTAGTTTGAAAAGATAATTAAACAAAATCCATCCCGAGGCTTCTGGATAAAATCCAAATCTCAATTCACGAAAGGAAAGATCAAAAAAAATCCCAAACTCCTAATTGGAATTTGGGATTTCTATTTAAAATTAAAATCTAATTAGATTTTAAATCTTTTTCTATCAGTTTCTGTCAAGTAGATCTTTCTCAAACGAATAGATTTTGGAGTTACCTCTACATATTCATCTTTTTGAATGTACTCTAAAGCTTCCTCTAATGAGAAAATAATTGGAGGGATAATTCTAGCTTTTTCATCATTTCCAGAAGAACGAACGTTAGATTGTTTTTTCTCTTTCGTTACGTTAACACACATATCATCAGCGCGAGAGTTTTCTCCAATAACCTGACCTTCGTAAATTTCAGTATTTGGTTCAACAAAAAACTTACCACGATCTTGCAATTTATCAATAGAATAAGGAATTGCTTTTCCTTTTTCCATAGAAATTAATGAACCTTTGTTACGTCCAGCAATTTCTCCTTTGTAAGGCTCATATCCAATAAAACGGTGCGCCATAATAGCTTCACCAGCAGTTGCAGTAAGCAATTGGTTACGTAATCCAATAATTCCACGAGATGGAATATTAAATTTCACAATCATACGCTCTCCTTTAGTTTCCATGCTTAGCATTTCACCTTTACGCAAAGTAACGAATTCTACCGCTCTACCTGAAAGTGATTCTGGTAAATCGATTGTTAATTCCTCAATTGGCTCACATTTTTTACCATCAATTTCTTTGATGATAACTTGTGGCTGACCAATTTGTAACTCATACCCTTCTCTTCTCATTGTTTCAATAAGAACAGATAAGTGAAGTACTCCACGACCAAAAACCATGAATTTATCAGCAGAATCAGTTTCACCTAACTTCATCGCTAAGTTTTTCTCTAATTCTTTTGTCAATCTTTCTCTAATATGACGAGATGTTACAAATTTACCCTCTTTACCAAAGAAAGGAGAGTCATTAATTGTAAACAACATACTCATAGTAGGTTCATCGATATCAATCGTTTTTAAACCTTCTGGATTTTCAAAATCAGCAATAGTATCACCAATTTCAAAACCTTCAACTCCAATGATCGCACAAATATCTCCAGCAACAACTTCTTGTACTTTTTTACGACCAAGTCCTTCAAATGTATGAAGTTCTTTGATACGAGATTTTGATACAGTACCATCTCTTTTTACTAATGAGATTGGCATACCTTCTTTAAGAACTCCTCTTTCAAGACGACCAATAGCGATACGACCTGTAAAAGCAGAGAAATCTAAAGAAGTAATCAACATTTGTGGTGTTCCTTCAGAAACTTTAGGAGCTGGTACATTTTCAACAACCATATCTAATAATGCTTCAACATTATCAGTTACGTTTTCCCAATGATCAGACATCCAGTTATTTTTAGCAGAACCATAAACTGTTGGAAAATCCAACTGCCATTCTTCAGCACCTAATTCAAACATTAAATCAAAAACTTTCTCATGAACTTCTTCAGGAGTACAGTTTTCTTTATCAACTTTATTGATAACTACACATGGCTTAAGACCTAAGTCAATAGCTTTTTGTAATACAAAACGAGTTTGTGGCATTGGCCCTTCAAAAGCATCCACTAGCAAACATACACCATCGGCCATGTTTAATACACGTTCTACTTCACCTCCAAAATCCGCGTGGCCAGGAGTATCGATAATGTTGATTTTTGTTCCTTTATATTGAACAGAAACGTTCTTAGAAGTAATAGTAATACCTCTCTCACGCTCTAAATCGTTATTATCAAGAATTAAATCACCTGTGTTTTCGTTGTCACGAAATAATTGACAGTGATACATAATTTTATCAACCAAAGTGGTTTTACCGTGATCGACGTGGGCAATAATTGCAATATTTCTAATAGATTCCATCTGAGATTTTTAATGGGTGCAAAGGTACACTTTATTTTGATATAAAAAACGTTTCTGCGATAGTTTGCGTCTAGACAAGTAATTAGTTCATTAAAAACAACACAAATTTAAGTGTAAATTGAACTTTTCTTATTGTTTAATTATACTTAATTTAACTATATTTGAGTAATGAAAAGTAAAACTCTCCAAATTACTCTAGTTTATATTATCATATCGTTATTTATGGCAATCATCTGTCATAAATTACTTACTACTTACTTTTCTGACACTGAACCTTCTCTTATTTTTCTCTTAAAAGACATTTTTTTCATTTTAACTACTGCTCTATTTTTCAAATACATACTATCTAAAAATGAGAAAAAAAATATAGCAATTTTCAAAAAATTAAAAGAAACAAACGAAGAAATTAAAGAATCGAACGAAAAGTATGACATTGTTGCAAAAGCCACCAGCGACACAATTTGGGACTGGAAAATTCAAGAAGATAGTATAAATTGGAATAAAGGAATCGAAAGTGTTTTTGGCTACAATCCACTAGAAGTTGGAAAAACATCAAAATGGTGGTTTGACAAAATTCATCCGGAAGACAGCATTAGAATGTCTATAAAATTATACTCATTTATAGAGCAAAAAACCGAAAAATGGCAAGATCAATACCGTTTTAGATGCGCAGACGGAAGCTATAAATATGTTTTAGACAGAGGTTTTTTATTAAAAGATGAGAACGGAAGAGCCATCAGAATGATTGGAGCAATTCAAGATATCACCAAACAAAAACAAGAAGAACAAAGATTAAAACTTTTAGAAACCGTAATTACACAATCTAAAGATTCCATTTTAATCACCGAAGCTAATTCTATCAGCGGAAGAATTCCAAAAATAGTATATGTAAATCCTGCATTCTCATTAATGTCAGGATATCTTCCGAAAGAAATTGTTGGAAAATCAACAAACATTTTCAACAAAGGACCAAATTCAGATTCAGATGAATTAAAAAAACTCTTAACTGCTATTAAAAATGAAGAAGAGTGCCTAATTGAAACCATAAGCTACACAAAGCAAAAAGAAGAATATTGGGTTCGTTTTTCTATGATTCCAATTTTTAATAATGAGGGCGTGATTTCGCACTGGATTTCAATTCAAAGAGACATTACTGACGAAAAGAAATTAGAAACAGAAAAAGAACAACTTATTCGCGAACTAACTCAAAACAATAAAGATTTAAAACAATTTTCATACATCACCTCGCATAACCTCAGAGCTCCATTGTCTAATTTAATTGGACTTTTAAATCTTATCGATGACATTCCTCTTGAAAATCCGGAATTAGAAGAAATTTTGGCCGGCTTTACCAAATCTACTCATTTATTAAATGAAACCATAAACGATCTGGTAAAGGTAATTATCATAAAAGACAATCCTTCGATGCAAAAAGAAGAAGTTTCATTGCAAGAAGTATTCGAGAACGTATTTAGTCAATTGTCTTTTCAAATCGAATTACACAAACCAATTATCAAACTCAAATTCGACAAAGTTCCATTACTAAACACAAACAAAGCTTATATCGAAAGTATTTTATTGAATTTACTTACCAACTCAATCAAGTACAAATCTGAAAATAGGAAATTAAAAATATCCATTACTGCTGAACAAGAAAACCACAAAGCAATCCTTACGTTTAAGGACAATGGAATTGGAATTGATTTGGAAAGAAATCGCGACAAAGTATTTGGATTATATCAAAGATTCCATAATTATCCTGACAGCAAAGGACTAGGATTATATCTTGTCAAGTCACAAGTAGAAACCATGGGAGGAACTATCAGCATCGATAGCGAAGTTAACAAAGGCACCACATTTACCATAACATTTAAAAATTAACATTATGCTCGAGCAAATTCTTTGCATTGACGATGACCCAATCACGTTGATGTTATGCAAAAAAGTAATTTCAAAATCCGAGTTTTCGAACGAAATTATCACAGCTCAAAATGGAGAAGAAGCTCTTCACCACTTTAATACCTTAAAATACACCAACAACAAAAATAAAGTAAATAAAAAGCCAGAATTAATTTTCTTAGATTTAAACATGCCTGTGATGGGCGGATGGGAATTCCTAGACCATTTTACTTCGCCAGATTATGCAGAGTTCAACAAAGTAAATGTTATTGTACTATCTTCTACTATTGATCCTGAAGATTTAGCAAAAGCAAAAAAATATCCTATCATAATTGACTTTCTCTCAAAACCCATCACCCAACCGATGCTAGAATACCTTAAAAAGAAAATCGACTTCTAAAAACCACTACACCTATAGAGAACTCAAATCAAAACCCTTTCTCTTAAATATATATCTATACCAAATCAAGTTGTCAGGATTATAAATTTGAGGCGTTCCTAATACACCACACACTATATTAAGCTAGTACAATTCAAGCCGCAATAAAATATAAATTCCAAACTCTAATCGATCACAGATATCAGTATCATGAACAAAATTTGAGTTTGGAATAAAAAAACTTTCTTTAGTAAACAAAAAAAAGTCCTCTAAAAGAGGACTTTTTTATATCTTTAGGAAATTGTAATTAATTACAATTTAGCAACATGTTTCGTTAATTTAGACTTCAAGTTAGAAGCTTTATTATCATGAATGATGTTCTTTTTAGCTAATTTATCAATCATAGAGATTACAGTTG
>Ga0302173_10000024_pt1 | contig 70619 bp, 86 predicted proteins | sample I_Fen_N3_1_FD_198785 | JGI IMG/M metagenome (GOLD analysis project Ga0302173, IMG submission 198785) | Peat permafrost microbial communities from Stordalen Mire near Abisko, Sweden - I_Fen_N3_1 | ecosystem: Environmental > Terrestrial > Soil > Wetlands > Permafrost | place: Sweden: Abisko... | reverse complement strand
ATGGACTCCATTACTTTATTATCTCTATTTCTAACTAGTGTGATATTAGAGTGACGTCCCATAATTTCAACAATAAGGGAGTATACACTGTCAAAACCTAATTCATCTCTATTTTCAATTTCTAGTATTAAAATTCTATCATTATCTTTTTGGGTAAGGCTTATAATCCTACCTCCTAATATGTACTTTCTAAGAACCATTAAGTACATAGGAGCTTTTAGAGGATTTGCTTTAACCGAATTTGTTAAATGAATTCTTGCAAATCTAGGAGATGCAGAAATAAGTAATTTTATGTTACTACGGTCTTTTCTAATAGTTAAAATAATTTCATCTTTTTCAGGTTGATTTATTTTATCTATTTTGGAATTTAATATTGATTTATTGAAATCATTGACTAAACTATATAAGTAGATACCATCTAATGCCATGTTATGTCATCCTTTCTTGGTGTAAGGCACTGCACGAAATTAACTAGTCAAAATATACTAATATAATGACTTACTAATTGTTTCAATGTGCCCAGCTAAGAATAGTATAACATTATAGCTACATAATTATCAATTATTAGCAAAATATGAATAGAGAAGTATTTATAATATAGCTAAGGCAATTAATTTGTGAGCTGTAGATTATAAAATGCAATTTATATATTGAGAGAATAAATAGATAAGGGGGAATTAAAATGAATTTTTTTAAAATGCAAGGGGCAGGAAATGATTTTATATTTATTGAAGATTTTAATTATGAAGTTAAGGAGGAGATCAACCTTGCTAAGAAACTTTGTGATAGACATTTTGGAATTGGGGCTGATGGATTAGTTATTGTTAGAAAATCTGAAATAGCTAATGCTAAAATGGTTATAATTAACGCTGACGGTTCTAGAGCTAACATGTGCGGAAATGCTATAAGGTGTTTTGGAAAGTATGTTTATGAACATAAAATAGCAAGTGGTGATAAATTTTCAGTTGAAACTGGGGATGGCATTAAGGATATTGAAATAATATCAGAAAATGATAAGGTTAAGTACGTAAGAGTATATATGGGGAATCCATCTTATAAAGGATCTGATATACCTTTAAATAATGTAGAAAGTCTTATAGAATATGAAATTAATGTAGATAATAAGATTTATAATATTACTACTTTATTAATGGGCGTACCTCATACAATTATCTTTGAAGAGGATAGAGAATATGATGTAGTACAAGAAGGTTCTAAAATAGAAAAACTTGATTTATTTAAAGAAGGAAGCAATGTGAATTTTGTAAAGATAATTGATGAAACTCATATAAGAGTTAATACTTGGGAGAGAGGTGCAGGTGCAACACTTGCTTGTGGAACAGGATGCAGTGCAGCTGTAGTTGTAGCTAAGAAATTAGGGCTTGTTGATAAGGATAAAGAAATATTTGTTAAAGCACCAGGTGGAGAATTAGTTATAGAGGTTTTAGGAGACGATGTATATATGAAAGGGCCAGCAGAAGTCTCTTTTGAAGGAAAGACTCTTTTATAAAGTGAAATTTTAATATATTGTGATCCACGAGGGTATATAGGAGCCCCTTGAGGTTAGGGTACATTGTGCACCTTGAGGGGATAAAAATTATTAAAGAAGAAGGAATTAAAATGAAATTATTAAAAAGAAAGTATTTGAGTATTTTAGCTTTCATTGTACTTCCTCTGTTTATATTAGGATGTTCATCTGAAAAAGCAAAAACGCCTAATGTAACAGAGGAACTTAAATTGAATTCAGGAGCTGTATTAAAAAGCGAAGAAGGAATTTATAAGTTATACAATTATAATAATGGCAAATATGAAAAAGCGAAAAGTAGTAATGTTGTTTTGGCTTATGACAAAAAGAGTTCAAGTTATATTTCTGTTGAAGAGAGTAAGCCTTATGTAGTGAGCAATGGAAATAGGTTTGAAATAAAGGATTTAGGTTATTCTGAACTTAAATTATCTAAAGATGGAAGTTATATATCATATTTCATTGAGGATAATGGACTTAAGCTAAAAATATTTGATACAAATGGAAATAAAAAAATAGAAATGAAATCTAATGTTTCAATATCAGGAACTTTATATGATTGGTACGATGTTAATACTTTGGTGTATTATGGAGTCAGTAATGACGGAGTGAATGGATTATTCACATATAACATAAAAGAAAATAAAGAAGAATTACTTTATAAAATTGAAGAAGGATACTTAGCATATATAAAAGGAACTGTAGATAATGTGGTATTCTTACAATTAACATTAGAAAACAATAAAAAGTTAATTATGATAGATAAGAAAACAAAGGATGTTAAGCTTTTAACAGATAATATAGAGGAAATTTCAGATATAATTATTAATAAAGAAAAAATATATTTTACGGGAAAAATTCATGATAATGTTAAGTCAGTATATGAATTAAAAAATAATAAAGCTAAAAGATTAGTTTTCGATTTTCCTAATGTTGTGAAAACAGAAAAAGGACTAACAATAGATGAAAATGGAAACATTTTATTTGTAGGAAGTAATGTTGGAAATTCTAACGAAGAACAAATTTACACGTATACACAAGATGGTAGTATTACTTCTGTATCAAAAGACTCTGTGGATTATATGTTTTTAGATTATAGAAGCTAGTATGGATTACACGTGTTTAAAATTGCAATTATATATAACAAAATAAGTTTTATCAAAAAGAGATATCTAAATAAAGAGATCTCTTTTTTTTGAGTTTCAGATGACATTTTAGCATAATAAAATATTTTTGCAGATTTTATATACGATAAAATGTTTTCGTGAATATTATACTTGTGCGATGATTATAAATAATTGAATAAATTAATATAATAATATCTCATGTTGCATATTTTTAATGATAATTAGTTATTAAAACATAATTATAGTTGACATAATAAAAATCATAATATAATATGTTAATGAAAATCATTATCAACAATATATTAAAGGAGAAAAATTATGACTTTTATTTATACACTAATTTTTGTAACAATTTTATCTTTACTTTTCACAGCGTCTATTAAAAAGAATTATTGCATCTATTATTCAACAGCAGCGGTTATTGCTATAATCACATCTATATATGAAATTTTAAGAATTACATCTAATATGAAGCTTGAAGGTTTTATTCTAAATCTTGAGAAAATTTCTATAAGAGGGTTTATATCAATATCATTTTATATTTTAGTAATGTATGCAGGAGTTTTGGAGCCAAAGTGGGGAATAACAAGAAAGCTACGTAGTATCAGAGCGGAATTAGCTATTATAGCATCTATTCTTTTGTTGCCTCATGGAATTATATATTTTATTCGTTTCATTTTACTTAAACTTCCCAAAATTCTTACTGAAGGTAAATTTCCAATATTGTATTTAAGTTATATAGCTATTGGAATTATAGGGTTTTTTATAATGACACCATTATTTATAACCTCACTAAAAAGGGTAAGGAGAAAAATGCAAGGGCTTCAATGGAAAAAGTTGCAAAGATGGGCATATATATTTTATTTCTTAGCCTACATTCATATTTTACTTGTACTATTAAATGAAAAAGAATTAGATTGGTTAAAATTAAGTACATATACCATAATATTTCTTGGGTATATAGTTTTAAAATTAATAAAATATAAAAAATAGCTATATTAAATTTATATTTTTATGTCAGAAAATTAGAATTAGTAACGAATAGTATATTGAGTATATAAAAACAAATTTGTATATATCCCTTAGTATAAAATTGGATAACACTTCTAATATATTATCATACCATTTACATAAAATACCTTGTAAAAATGAAGTTTTAAGCTTAAAATTATCAGATATGTAGACGATAGATGGTATTTTAAACAATAGTTTTCCATAATTTATGCATTGAATATATTAGAGATATCTATTAATATAGAAGTTGTGATTTTATGGGAGTATAACTACAATATCACATTAATGTATAATTATATTTGGGAGAAGAGAATGTGAAGACTTTAAAAGAGGTTGAAAAAACAATTTATAAAATGAGACAAGCTTTACATGTAACAATAGATGAAAAAGAAAATTTATTAGATATAGAAGTAATTAATGCAAGTCAAGAACTTGATAAAGCTTTGAATGAGTATAATAAATTATTTAATAAAATAGACAAGTAATAGATAAAGGAGAGGTGTTGAAAAATCTCTCCTTTTTCTATTTTAAAAGAAAATTAAGCATCGTATTATTAAGAAATGAATTTGTGGTATTTATTTAAAATATTTATGCAAATATGTGAATAGCAATTAAGTTTTAAGTCTAAAATTCTATATAGGTTATATTATTAGTTTAATCAAAAATAATATACCAATAATTATGTTAAGAAGGTGGGCTTGAAATCGTAGAATATAAAATTAAAGATGTTGATTTAAAAACTGCAAAAAATTTAAAAAAAGAAATATGTGAAAAATATAAAGTTATTCCTATAAAAGAGAGTGTTAATGAGATTATTCTTATATCGTATGAAGCTACAGAAGAAGCTAAAGAATACCTCAAATTTATATATAATAAAAATATAGTTATAAATGAGATAGAAGAAAGAAATTATGAAAATTTAAAGAATATAATTTTTGGAATGGAAGACAGATCTTTAGAAGATGTTTTAGTATTTAATGCAATAAAGGATAAGGTTAGCGATATTCATCTTGAACCTCAAAAAAATTGTGTTTATGTAAGATATAGAATAAATGGCACTTTAGTTTTAGTTCATAAAATTGATTCGAATGAATATATAACCCTTGCATCAAAGATAAAGCTTAAAGCTAATATGGACATAACGGAAAAGAGACGTCCTCAGGATGGGAAAATAATAGTTGAATATGATGGAGCAAAATATGATTTACGGGTATCGTCAATCCCTATAGTATATGGAGAGAAAATAGTTATAAGAGTATTATATTCTGATAATTTTAATTACAAACTCGAAGATTTAGGGTTTTCTGAAGAACAAATTAAAATTTTCAGAAAAATAATATCATTAAAAAATGGAATGATTTTAATCAGTGGCCCAACTGGTCTGTGTATAAAAGCGCAACAAAAAGGGATCATCAAAAACTCCTTTTAAGAAACTCTGAATTGTTTTTTTTTACATTCACCTGAGCCAATAGGGTGTATAGTTAATACTTCAGTATCATTATTATAATCTATTTTTTCAATTAAGTAATTAATAATCCTTCTTTGATTTTCAATAGGTTCATTTTTAATATTTATACATTTATCTAATAGAGCACTTATAAATTCAGCATCATAATTTTCAGACGAGTTATTTTCTACATTAGTATTTATAGCGTTTAAATCTTTTTCTAAGTCAGCGATTTCAGGTTTTAGAGTTCTTATTTTATTCATAAAGATATCAGTTAGATCATCAGCCAAAGCTAATTTTTCAAGCAGGCCATTTAATTGTTTAGTCTTAGTTAATATTTGTTTTTCTATACTAGATTTTCTGATTTTATCTTCTTTAACTTTATTGCTTTCATTTCGTACCTTGCGAATCCTATCAAGAAAGTTTTTTTTATTCTTAGCCATTTCAATTAAACTATCTAATACACATTCTTCTAATTTTTCTCCAATTAAGTTTTTACTATTACAAAGTCTTCCGCTACTACGTCTTTTTAAATTGCACTTATAATAAATTTTTTTTAATCCAGTATCGTTATCTCTATGCCCTTGTACTATGCCCATAGTAGTTCCACAAGAGCTGCATATTAATTTACTAGTTAGTATTGCTTTATTAGTTTTACCGCTGTTAGGAGCTAAGAATTTATTAGTTTTAAGCTGCTTTTGTACTTCTAGCCATGTATTAGGTTCAATGAAGCCTTTACATCTTTTACTTACAGCTGCAATCCATTCAGATTTATCTCTGAATTGATTTAATTTCTTACCATCTCTAGTGCTTAAGAAAGTTCTATTATATTGTAAAATTCCATGAATTCCATCAGGTGTACCATAAATGTTTATGCCATCATCATCAAGATATTTTAGAATATCATCTGAACTTTTAACATAAAGAGGATTTTTCAAAACTTTATGTAGAGTTGCTAATGCAAAATATTTTCCGGACACGGGTACTATATTATTTTTCATTAGATATTTTTCAGTTTGATGAATAGATCCTTGTTTTAAATATGTTTCAAAAATTATTTTAACTAATTTTACTTCTTCAGGTTCTTGAATTAAAAATGAGATAGCTTTTTCATTTCCATTCTCATCAAAGCAAGTTTCTCTTTTTCTTGAATAACCAAGAGGAGGTGAACCACCTAACCATTGACCATTCTTTGCAAGCTCCATCATATTATCTCTAACACGTTCTGCGATTGTCTCACGCTCTAATTGTGCAAATACAGAGGCAATATAAATCATAGCACGTCCCATTGGACTAGTTGTGTCAAATTGCTCTCTTATACTTACGAAGTCAACTCCATATGATTGTAATTCATCAAGGGTAGAGGAGAAATCAGCAACATTACGTGAGATACGATCTAACCTATAGCATATCAAGATATCAAATTTTTCTTTCTTTATGTCATTCAATAATTTCTGAAATTCAGGTCTATTAGTATTTTTACCACTGAATCCTTCATCTTCATAAATGGAATATTCAATTTCTTTATTTTTATTTAGATTTTCTATGTAGTCTTTACACATTTGAATTTGATTTCCAATACTATCACCTTTGCCTGTGAGTTTAGATTTTCTTGAGTAAATAGCAATTTTCATATCATCACTCCTAAGAATATATTGTTTGTTTTTATAGTTATTAGGAATATTATAGCATAAAAACTTGAAAATCGAACACATGTTTCATATAATGATAATATAAATATGTCTAGAAAGGATTGATATATGTGGATAATAAAATGATACTAATTCCTATTGAATATAGAGGGAAATCTTATCCAAACGGTATTACACCAAGTATTAAGGAGGTTGCTGGACACTTTGATATAACAAGTTTAAATATCAAAGATAAAAATTATAGTTTGCATACTGAGTATAGTTTTGGAAAGCGAAGATTAGATTTACCTATAATTGAAAGCGATGGTGAAATATCTAAAGCCAATATAAAAGGAATACCACAATTATGGTTTTCAGATAGGTGGGCATCTGAATTTGCATATTTTATTATAAAACTTACACAAAAAAAACAGCCCAAAATCATAGAGATACATCCTCCATTTCGCGATTATTGCGATGATATGAGTGATTTTATACAAAACTACGAAGTTTTTGAAAAAATAATTAAGTTATATTTTCCGGATACTATTATTCTTATTGAAAATAGAAATGACTCTAACTATAATACTACGGCATTAAAAAATAAAGATAGCAAATTTCTAGTATCTACTGTAAAACAAATAGTGGAACTATCAGAGATATTAGATAAAAAGAAGCTATCTTTAAAAATTACACTAGATATACCACAACTATTTAAAGTAGAGGAAGAACAAGAAGAAAATAAAAATAGAGACAAAATGGAAATAATGAAAGATGCATTTGAAGATATAAAAAAAATACGACATAATATAATGGGAATACATCTATGGGGAAGAAGGAATAATAGAACTCATTATGGAGATTTAAATGATTTGTTCGAAAATAGCAAAGATAAAGAATTATTTTTAGATAATTTGGTAGATACATTCAAAGACAATGTTCCAAGATATTTTGTACCAGAAGTAAATTTTGGCGCAGATGGTGTTACTAATATAGTAAATGATTTAATGGAAGCTAAATGTATTTTTCAATAAGATAATCTGTAGTAAAAATCAAAGATACCACATTATTCTGTAAATGAATTTGTGGTATTTTTGTTATTTTATAGTTATTTTTAGGGAATTGAGGTATAATTAAGAAAGGTTTTAAAGATTATAAATTACAAATATATTATTTAAATTACTTATAGTAAGGAGAAAGAGTATATGGCTAAATATGATGCCTATTATGATGCTATAAATAATAAATATGCTTATTATTTATTTGCTTCAATCAAACAATATGATACACATGTATATTTTGATTTATATGAATATATAGTAGAAAAAAGTTCATTTAATAATTATAATTCTAAACTTTTTGATAAGCGATTAGTTAAAAAGGATGTTATATTAAGTGAGGAGATGTTTCTTTATTTAATACTAAAAAAAATGTTTTTGAATGACAGAACTATAGTGAAAGATAAAGATTTACGTTGGTTAATGTTTGATATAAAAAAACTATATTTACGAGGAAAGAAACAGCGTAATATTGGTGAAATGCCTATAAAAGAAATACTTAGAATTAATGAACAGCTGACATATGTTTTTTATATAAAAGCTATAGATGAGGAATTTGTTTTAACCGATTTTTTTATAAGAGAAAGAGGTTATAAGATAGAAAATTTGAAAATTTCTAAGCCATTGTTTGAAAAGTTGTCTTATATGTTAAATGCAGTAATTAATTATGGAACTAATTTTTCAGAAATGTCATACAAGATTGAAACTCTTTTATTTAAAATAAAACAAGATTTATTTAAACGTCATTATAATGATATTAAAAATTGTTTTGATGTTATTCTAAAATCTCCAACATCACTAACTTATTCAAATATATATAAGATACTAGCACCGACAGTAGAAGGCTTACTAAGGGATTATTTTGCATTAAAGAATATTCAATTATTAAAGAGTAGAGATTTAGGACAAATTATAAATGAAATTAACACTAATAATTATTTTGAAAAAGATTTTGTTGAGTTAATTAATTCAATTCATGCTCCTATAAGAAATTTTTCAATGCATGGTCATGTTCCATCAGAAAAAATAGCCAAATTTGCAGTATTAACAATTTTAGAATTTTATGAATTATTATACTTAAAAATATATAAAAATTAATTTTTATGCAAAATAAATTTTTATAAGAATCGATTAGGGGAAGTGATAAATTTGAAGATATTAGTTATAGGAAATGGATTTGATTTAGAACATGGACTGCCAACAAAATATAAAGATTTCTTAGATTTTATGCAATGTATTAATTTTTTAGAGAATAATTTAAATATAATAGAAAGGTTTGATATTAGTGAAAGTTATTTTGAAGTAAATTTAGAAGTAGAAGTAAAACATGCAGTAGACGATAATGTCAAAAAATATTTTTATGATAAAAAACTATTAAATTATAGCTCTTTTAATAAATGGAAGGAAAAAGAGATTTCAAAAGAATTAGTTAAATATGCTGGCAATAATATTTGGATTAAATATTTCATTGAAAACATGAATTATGAAAAAGAAGGCTGGATTGATTTAGAATCTGAAATTTCAAATGTGATTAAATGTTTTGATTATATGAAAAATATTAGTAAGTATTATGAAAAGTACTATCAACTGCCAGAAAATATAGATGATTATAAAGAAGAAATAGTACAAAAAATTTTAGATTATAGTGAGTTTGAAATAAATGGATATGAACTTATAGATACTAATCTTAAACAGATAATAAAAGTATTGAATAAACATTTGAAGAATTTAATAAGATGTTTAGAAATATATCTTGAAGACTGTGTTAAGAAAATAGAGATAAGATATATTTCACCAGACATAAAAGGAATTTATTTTGATAAAGTTTTAAGTTTTAATTACACTAATACATATGAAATAAAATATGGTTTGAATTTTGATTATGATTCGGAGCAATATGATTATATTCATGGGAAAGCTAATATGAATAGAAGAAAAGAAAAAAATAATATGGTATTAGGTATTGATGAATATCTTGATGATGATAGAAAAAGTAATGAATTAGATTTTATAGAATTTAAAAAATATTTTCAAAGAATATATAAGAGAACTGGAAAAGACTATAAAAAATGGATTTGCGAAAAAGATAAAAATGAAATATATATATTTGGTCATTCACTTGATGTTACCGATAAAGATATATTAATAGAATTAATAGAGCATGAAAATACTATTACAACAATTTTTTATTGTAATAAAAGTGTATATGCACAACAAATTTCTAATTTAGTTAAAATTATTGGATCAGATGAATTAACAAGAAAAGTTTCAGGAGAAAATCCAACTATTATTTTTAAGCAACAACAAGTGAAAAGAAAAAGTATCGAAAAAGATTTAGTAGAAGAACAGCTTTATTATTTAGTTATGTCTTGTATATATAAAAATAGCAAAGGATTAACAGATACAGAAATACAAAATGAATTAGGAGCGAATATAAAGTTACTTAATAAGTCAAAGAGAAAATTCGATTTAGCAAAAATTTTTGGAGAACTAAATGATTTCTACGCATTAAAATTTAGTGAAACTGAAAAAAAATGGATTAAAGCAAATAATTTCGATATATGCTTTGAAGACTCAATAATGGAAATGTGTGATTTATTTGATATAGAAGAAGTATATGAAGGAGAAAAAAAATATCAATATAGTCATCCTGATACTATTGATGAAAATATTTTATATATGGATAATTTATTGAATTTAATTCAAGTTGTAAGGGAATTTGAAGTTTTCTAGGGAGAAATTAGCAAAGCCACATAATTGAGATTGAAAATATTCGTTTTTTACACATGTAGATATTCTATTGAAAGGGTTAAAGTATATGAAGCATATTTTGGGAAAATTAAAAAAAATAATAAATTGTGCGGGTGTGGTTTCGCAATGGATTTATGCAGGAACATATATTCTTTTAATATTTGTTTTTGCGACCATTTATACTACTTTACCAAATAACTTTTATCATTCCACGGTTCAATATGAAAGCTCGTTAAATTATGATATAAATGACATTTTAAATGAAATTAAGAACAATATTATTAATAGTCAGAAAGAATATGACGGGGAAAAAATAATAGTTAATGAGAAAGTGAGTATTGATGGTAATAAACTTTCTGTTAATTCAATTAAATATGAAGATAATAATATGATTAGTTTTGAAGTCGGATTAGTAATAAATGATGATTCTAAATATGGACAAGTTGAAAGTATAGAAAAAAGAAAATTTATGTTCCCATTAGAGAATAAAGTAGGAATTTTTAATATAAATAATAGTAATAGCATGGTTTATTACTTTACATTAACATCAGAAGAACGAAAAGATGAGGCGTTGGAAGATTTAGATTATAAAAATCATGATATTAACAAATCATTATTCCCTTCAAAATACATTAATGGATTAGATTCACCTAATTTAATAATGACAATGGATAGTGAGTTATTTAATAAAATTATTAGTTTGAAAAATGCTAAAAATGGTTTTCCATCAGGTCTAGGGAAGCTTGATAATTTTGGAAGGATGTTTTACTTAAGTGCTGTAACGATAACAACTGTAGGATATGGAGATATTGTTCCAATAACTACAGTGGCAAGAAACTTAATATCAATTGAGGCGATTTTAGGCGTAATTTTAGTTGGTTTGTTTTTAAATTCGTTATCCGTAAGAATGAGTAATTCAATCAGTAAAGCTGAAAAAGAAAAAGAAGAAGAAAAAATGCTTCCAGTTAAAGTAGCTATGTATAGAGAGATACAAATATTTTTATTAAGAATTGTGAGTTTTTGGAGTGATGTTCATTATTATTCGGTTCCGGAAAGTGAACCTAGCACTATAAAGGAATTATTTTCAATAGAATGCTTTAATAAAATGGGTATATATTTAAATTTAAATGGACAACCTAATATATCACCACCAACAACATGGTGGCATTATTTTAATAGTAGCGGTCAAGAATATATTGAAAAAGGCGAAAAAATATTAGATCGATATAATGCATACCTAGATCCAGAAATTTTTAGGTATATACATTATCTTGTAGAAGATAGTTATTTTATAAGTGGTATGAATAGAATTTTAGATTTAAGAAATTATTATTTGAATAATGGCATTCCAAGACAACAGTATTTAGCTGCATATTATCAAATGCCAGATGAGGAAATTTTAAATTCTATAATAAATCTTTATGAGTGGTGTGAAAAAATAAATACTGAGCTTACTCAAAAAGGCTATGTGGTGCATAAGGTATCTATTATGAGTTCTGACACTTCCAAACCTAGTAGTATGCCATCAATGCTAACAAGTGAAGAAGTTGAATCTCAAAATGAGGAGTTCAGAACGTGGCAAGAAGCAAATTCGTAGAATTGAAAATATAATAATAACTTAAATATCCATAACAGTGTAGATAATAATAAAATTTAAAATTAGACTTTAAAATACCACATTATTCAGAAATGAGTTTGTGGTATTTTTGTTATTTTACAACAACAAATTGGTAAATCATGTTACAATAAGAACATACCAATGTAGAATAAGTGATTAAAGAAAATTATTGTTAATCATTATATATTTAAATAAAAGTTTAATGCTGAATGAGAGACAAATAATGAAAGTGAATTTTGTAAGTGAAATAAAATTTGCATATTAATTATGTCTATAATGAGAAAATTAATAAATTTTAATCAAGATATAATTTTAATAATCATGAAATGAAAGGGCTGAAGCATATTGATTTATAGTACATGTGGTGACACACACGTTGCCTAATTATTAGTTCCATATTTTAGAATGCTTTTACCTATTTAGTATGTTTTTAATGGCTTAATTAAATTCTTTGAATGGATAGTTACTTTAACTCCTTTAAACCAGAGCAAGGTCAAGAATAAGGAGGTAAATGTGATACTATTAGGAAAATGTTTATACATTTTTAAAAGTATAAATAAGTAGTTTAAATATTATTTAGATAGAATATTATTGTGAAATAACTATAGGTAGTGGTTTATTAACAAGCTAAAAAAGGAGGATAAATGTGAGAAAAGAAATATTAGAGATGAGTTTGAGTGAATTAACTAATCTGATTAAAATGAACGAAATTAATTTACAGCCAAACTTTCAAAGAAATGGAGTCTGGTCAAAACAAAAAATGCAGAAATTAATTGATACTATTTTTAGGGGATGGTATGTTCCACCAATACATCTTATTAAAAGAAATAATAGATATGATGTTTTAGATGGGCAGCAAAGGTTACTTGCACTGGACATGTTTGTTAATGAAAAGTTTCCCGTAAAGTTTGACTTTGGATCAGTTGATTTTGAAATTGAAGGAGCTAGTGGTAAGTACTTCAGTGAGTTAGAAAGAGAGATTCAAATGAAGTTTTTATGCTTTAGTATTGAATGCATTGTTTTACTAGAATCTAGAGATAAAGTAATAAGTGAAATGTTTTATAGACTAAATGACAATGTTTCTTTAACCGCTTCAGAGAAAAGGAATGCTTTATACGGCAAAACAAAAAATCAAGTTAGTGAGGTAGTTGATTACTTTAAAGAACTAGGACTTACAGAAGATGTCATAGGTTTTTCGAATGATAGATTGGCATATGAAGATATTTGTGCAAAGTTATGTACTTATATTGAGGAAAATAAATTTAACGTAAATGTTGATAATAAATATTTGAGTTATCGTTATAGTAATATTGCATTTGAGGAAGAAACTATTTATAAAGTGAAGAGAACCATAAGCCAATTTCAGAAACTATTAGGATATCATGAATTTGATGTAAAATTTACAAAAATCACTCTTTTAAACTGGTTATTGTTCAGTTATAAGTTTTCTTCTATAGAATTTGGTAAAAGTGAAGAGAATCAATTTAAAGCTTCTACATTTATTGAACATTTCGAGAATGGAAGAAAAGGGTTAAATGAACTAAACATTGATCTAATATATATGAATACTTATGGACAATTTAATGAAATAGTTAGGACAAGTTTACTAAGTGAGTTTAACCTTTTATGTAGTCAACAAAAAGTTAGTTCCAAAAATATTGCTTTTAGAGATCTAATTATTTGGATAATGTTCTTTAACTATATTGATGACTCTATTACAGAAATAAATACTATAGGTGATAATAAGTTAGAAGATCTGTATTATTTGATAAATAACGATAGGAATATTAATTGGGGAGATTTTTTAGATGAGTATGTAGGTAATTGGGGTGAAAGAATATGAAGCATGCAGAAGTAAGTGATAATTTCCGGCGAATGAGAGAAAATAAATGCCATAAAGATATTAAATCTATGAAATATTCTAATATTCCTACATTAGGGGAGGGGGAGATTTTATTTAATACTTCAAGAATAAATGCTTTTTGCGGTTGCAATGGTTCAGGCAAATCAACACTAATGAAGCTGCTAACTAATAGCTTTAGTAATGAGATGAATGATTCTAAATTTAATAGAGATAGCATAGAGATAGTGGTTAAGAAAGCAAGTGAAGAAAAGAGTCTTAATGAATATGTAGATGAATTTAAATTAGATTATCATGATGTTCATAGATATAGTGTTGTAAAGGAGAAAATTTCAGAGTGTTTGAAGTTTTATGAGGTAGATGAAAAAGAGCTAGAAACCAATATTAAAAGTTTAATTAATGGTATTGATCCAAGAGTATTAACAAGTGGTGAATTAAATGATATTTCCAAAGTCGTTTGTAGACATTATGATTCGGCAAAATACTATTTTGTCGAAATTGAAGAAGGAGAATCAGTTCCTTTTTTCTTTGTTAATTATAAAGGAATAGAATATACTTCTATGACAATGGGGCTTGGTGAACATTCAATTTTCTATTTGTTTTATTTATTAGATCAATCAGAATCGAACTCAATAATACTTATTGAAGAGCCAGAAAATTTTTTATCTCCAAAGTCTCAAAATTTCTTAATTGAACTTTTAGCAAAGTATAGTTTGGAACGAAAGTATGGAGGAAAGAATATAAAAATTATATTATCTACTCATTCACCATATATTTTAAGGAAGTTAAATTATGAGGAAATAAGACTATTGTTAAGGGAGGGACCTAATCAGGTTAAAATAGTTCAACCTGATTCATATATAGGTTATGCAAAAACTTTAGGAATGGATATTAATCGAAATAAAATTATTTTAGTAGAAGATATAGCAGCAAGCATTTTTACAAAGATTTGGCTAAAAACGATGAATTATTATTTTTTAGATGAAGTTGAAATTTCAATTGCTAATAGTGATGAAGATATAAAAATAGCGTTAAAGTTTCCTAGAGTAGGAAGTTTTAAAATATTTGGTTTGTTTGATGGTGATATTAAGGAGTTTGATGATAGTCAAACCAGTAATAAAACAAAAATAGTAAAGGAGGAGGACAAAAAATTATTTCATCACGGATTTGGGTATTTACCAATAAGAAATGTTGAAGAAGATTTCAAAAAATGCTTTAATTTGAATAAACAACATTTTTGTGAATCTTTCTCAATGAGAGAGGAGGAATATTTAATTACTAGTAATTTGTTAGATGGGTACGATAAACATGATTGGCTTGAAGAATTAAGCAAGGACGTATCTAAGTCTAAAGAAAACATTATTGGGAGTTTCTATAAAATATGGTATGAAAAACCTGAAAATTCCGTAATTGCTATAGAAAAATATAAAGAAATAATAAATTACTTTTCAGAATAATAGTTAACTGAAAAATTTTAAATTGATTAAAATATAATCTGGTAAGATTGTAATCAATCACAATAGCTAACTAGATTATTTGCTAGACTCATTTAAATAGGTATTCATATTATCAATTTGATGTTTAAAATAGATAGTTCTATGAAACCATTTATTATTGATATTATTTTACAATAAACATATGAGTCTTAAATAACAACATAGAACAGAAAAATGTGCATAGAAAATAAATTGGATGATAATACTAAAAGTTTAAATGTCTATTTTTCATAGACTCAGTATCTGTATATAATAGCAAGTTAAGCGCAGATAATGAGAAAGTACATATATAATTTATTAAAGTTTAGAATATACTGTGATGAATAGTATCACTAATAAATAGAGAATTTCAATAAAGTTAATTTATAATTTATATTGAAGTAAAGTCATTATAAGCAATATAATGGTCATAGATTGTTTAAGGAAAAGTAAATGAATACTTGGAGGTTATTTTATGTCTGAGACATTAAAGTTTAAATTAGATGTTCTGCAAAAAATTGCAAAAGAAAGAACTGTAAAGACACAAACTATAGAATATGATTTGGAGACATTAGTAAAAAAAATAAATAAAGGTTATATTAAATTAAATCCTGATTATCAAAGAAATCATAGATGGGGAAAAGAAATATCTTCTAAATTAATAGAGAGTTTAATTTTAAATATTCCTATACCAGTTATATATTTATCAGAAGATGTGGATGTTGATGTAGAACTACAAGATGACATTGCAAGATATTCAGTGATAGATGGACAACAAAGACTAACCGCAATAAGTGAATATATGAATAATAATTTTGAATTAACTGATTTAGAGGTTTTAAAAGATTTAAATGGAAGTTTATATAAGGATTTACCGCCCTTTTTAATAAGAAGATTAGAAGAACGAACTATAAAGTGTTTGAGAATTGATTCAACAATTGATCCTCTAGTAAAATATGATATCTTTGAAAGATTAAATTCTGGTTCGGTTGAATTAACTGCACAGGAACTAAGAAATGCTATATATAGAGGAAAATTTAACGATACTATAAAAGTTTTAGCAACTGATAAAAATTTCATAAAGCTATTAAATATTAAAGAAAAGAATGCAGATGATAATACTAAAGTGAAAAAAATGGAAGATGTAGAATTAGTATTAAGATTTTTTTCTTTAGATAATGATAATTATGATAACATAAAGAAAGGATTTAAGAAATTTTTATCCGATGAAATGGAAAAATTCAATAAACTAAATAAAACAAAGTTAGATCAAATGAGTAAGAGATTTATAAATACTATGAGAATAATATATAATTCTTTTGGTGAATTAGCATTTGCTAAATATAAATTTGAAGATGGCAAATATAAAAAGGTATCAAATTTTAATGCTGCTGTATTCGATTCATTAGCTATTGGAGTTGCGACAACAATCGATTTAAAAAAAGATAGAATTGCTGATTCTAAAATAGATAATTTCAAAAAACTTTTTTCAGATAAAGCTTTTTCTGAATCAATAAATGGTAGTGTAAATGATAAAGAAAAGGTCAGAACTAGGATACAGATGGCAAAAGAGGCATTGAAGTAATGAATACATTTGCATATGATTTTTTTCAGTCAATTCCTAATAGATGGGCTGAAATAGATATACTGGCAGAAGAAGCTAAAAAAAATTCAGATAATGAAAAAGTTTATAATGTTTTATGTAGATCTGCAGTTGTATTAACTTCAGCAAATCTAGAAGGATTTATAAAAGAAGCAGTGAAAGTTATATTAAATGATATAAATAAATTTTCAAAGTTTCGTAATGCACCTACTGAATTAAAAATGACTTTTTGTAGCTCTTTTATAGATATTGAAAACAAGGGTGGGAAAGCTAATGAATTAATAAAAGTATTGGATGAGTTGGATACAAAATTTTTATTACAACCATTTTTGTTTGAAAATAACAAGAATCCATCTCCAAGCGTAATAGATAAGATGTGTTTGAAATTTGGAGTTAATAATTTTTTTGAAAGTATAGAAAAATCAAAAGTAAATATTGTATTTGAAAATGATAGTGAGGAAACGGAAAAATTAATAAGTAATTTAAGTGAACAACTATTAATGGGATGTAAAGAATATCCATATTCTATAAATATAAATGAATTTAATATTGATTTATCGGCTAAAAAAGGTAAAAAAGGATTATTCCAAACTTTTCTTGATGAATTATTAAGGAAACGTAATTCCATAGCACATGGTACAAGTCTAGAAAATGAAGTGAGTCCAACAGAGATTTTAGAAATGAAGCAAAAAGTTCAGATATTAGAATATGTACTTGCTATGATTTTATTAAAAAAAAGTATAAAAGAAAAAAAAGAACAGGATAATTAGTAAAATGGTTACATAATAATATAGATTATAAATTAAAGGAAGGGCTAGGTCACAAAAATGCTATAGTCTTTCCTTTCTATTAGTGATGGATAACATAAAAATTGATTAAAGTGTCACAAGTATAAATGAATAACTATTAAGGATTTACATTTTTAAATTTTAACTTCATAATCTCAACTGGAACATAATAGCTCCTAGCCAACTGCTCCAAAGAAAGTCCATCCAAATCAAGCTTATCCACAGCTATATCATCAATTAAAAACTCAGCAGCAAGCAAATTAGCTTCATATTCAGGGTTAATTATGTTAATATAGTTGTTGAGCAGATTAAGAACTTCTTATTTGAACGGTCACTGTTTAACGATACACTTTTCAAGTCGGACAAGGTTCTAACCTCCGTCGGAATACAGCGCAGATTTCAAGAAGCTATTAAAAATAGAGCTTCAAAAAGAACTGTAGAAATCACAAAGTTTTGAATTTAAAAAAAGTTAGACTCAAAGCTTTGTTAAAGTGAACTCTAAAATAAATAAATCCGAGAAAAACTTGAGTAAATCCGAGATTAACTCCGATAAATCTGAGATTAATGACACAAAGAAAAGTAAAGTAAATAAAAATAAAGTAAAAGAAAATAAAAAGCTATTGATATTATAAAAATCGTCCATATATTGAAATCTTTATAATATCAGCTTAAATTACCATTATTAAATTTCAACTTCATAATTTCAACCGGAACATAATAGCTACTAGCTAGTTGATCTAACGACAATCCTTCCAATTTCACCTGATCCACTGATACATCATCAATCAAAAACTCAGCAGCAAACATATTAGCCTCATATTCCGATTTAATCTTGCTAACATAATTATGTTCATTTATAAAGTAGCATGAAGATCTTGGATGCAGTACTGCATGTCCAATTTCATGAGTCAAAACAAAGCGTCTTTCAATTTCAGATAAAAGTGAATTAATAAAGATGACTTTGTTTCTGTTTATATATTTATACATCCCCCAAACATTACCCAAAGGTTGAATAATTACAGTAATATCTAGGCATTCTGCTAATTCAGAAGGGGACGAAGTATTGTATTTCTTCTTTAGTTTTTTAATAGCTTTTCTTATATAATCCCCACTCAAATTAATCCCACCTATTTCTTAAATTTCTTCGGTGTATATTTTTCTTTGTTTTTCACTTTTATTTTTTCGAGTGCAACTTGCATGGCAAGCTCTAGGTAATCAAAATCTTGATCCTGGAGTTCTACGCCATTGTAATATTTTGTTCCATCTTTTTGTTCTCTGTAGTCATCCATTATGTTTTTTAGGTCTTTTTGGATGTCTTTTTTATCTTTAGCAGTTAATTCATTTACAGTAGTATCGATTTTACCAAGTAAGTAGTCGATAGAGACATTATAATATTCAGCGAATTTTAGTTTCATTTCATCACTTGGCGTCCTAGTATTTGACTCATATTGTGAAAGTGTGCTTCTAGCGATGTTGAAATGTCTTGCTAAGTCAGTTTGTGAAATCTGTTTTTGCAATCTTAATTGTTTTAATCGTTCACCTAAGTTCACAGTTTTCTCACCCCTTTTTCACTATTTGTGAAATTAATTATATTGTACCAAAAATATTGTATATATAAACATGTTTTCACAAAATGTGAAAAATTATATTGACATTCACGAAATGTGACATTATAATAAAAACATAAAGTTCACAATATGAGAACGGAAAGGAGGAGGTTAAATGAATAATGCTATGAAAGAGTATAGGGAAAAGGTGGGATTAACACAATTACAAATGGCAGAAAAATTAGGTATTGCAGTAAGTACCTATAATATGATTGAAAACAGTAAGAGAGGAGTTTCAGTAATAGCAGCGAAGAAGATATCATTATTACTTAACACTTCAATTGATAATCTTTTTTTTAAAGATGTTGTTCACACATAGAGAACAAAAAATAATTTACTAATTAATTATAAGATTGAAAGAAGGCGAAATAAATGTCTAGGAAAGCCACAAAAGCTATTGATAATGTATTTTATCAAGCACGAATGGAAGCATCAAAGTTTAATGATTGTTTAAATAGTAGAGAAGGTGCATCAGAAAAGATAGGAATAGATCGTACAAGACTAGCACGAATAGAGCTGGGAAGTTTGAATCCATATCCTGAAGAAGTACTTTTAATTTCAGATACTTATAATACTCCAGAACTAAACAACTACTATTGTTCAAACTTATGTCCATTAGGAAAACAAACAATACCACAAATTAAAATTTGTGAAATTGAAAGATTAACGATTCAAATACTTTCGGTTTTAAATGGTACAAGCATAGATAAAATAAAAGATTCACTAATTGATATAACAGAAGATGGTCAAATAACTGAAGATGAGGTTCCAAAATTAAAAGAAATAATAGATACATTAGATGAAATATCAGCTAAGTCACAAGCATTAAAGCTATGGGCTGAAAAACACTTAATAATTAATTGTAGGAGGGATACTTAATGAAAGCAGTTTGGATTTTTAAAAATGAAGAACATGAAAAAGAAATTCAAGGAAAACTAATGGACATGCTTGTTGAGGATGCAATAAACATTCATCCAAGCAATCAAATTGATGCACTTATTAAATATGGTAATGATGGACTTTTAAATTTAGAGTAGGGGTGAGAAAATGTTTCTTTTATTTTTAGAGTTACTTAAATCAGAAATAACTAAAGAAGAATTTACAGAAATAATAACTATGACAGATGATGATATCAAATTTAATAGAATTCATTTTGGAAAGACAACTAATTTAAAAGAATATATTAGAATTTGTGCTTTATGTGCAAAGACATTTTCAAGAACAGTTACAACCAATATGCAAAATACCTTAGATGCATTAGATAGAGTAGTAAACGCAACGCTTGAAAGAGGTGATATTGGAACTAATAAATCATTAAGAGAAATCATAGAAGAAGAAGTTCAAAAAGTAAGAAGAGCAAGGGGGATATTATGAAAAACATATTAATAAAAGAAGTAACTCTTAAAAATTTTAAAGGTATTAAGGATTTGGTAGTTGATTTTGAGACTATAACAAATATCTTAGGAGAAAATGCAACAGGAAAGACAACAATATTTGATAGCTTTTGTTGGTTACTATTTGGGAAGGACAGTAAAGATAGAAAAGACTTTGAAATAAAAACATTAGGTCCTGATGGAGAAGCATTACATGGATTAGAGCATAGCGTAATTGGAGTATTAGATGTAAATGGTGAAGAAATAACACTTCAAAGAATTTTTACAGAGAAATGGACAAAGAAAAAAGGACTAGCAGATAAAGTTTTCTCAGGTCATGAAACAACTTATTATATCAACCAAGTCCCAGCTAAACAAAAAGAATATAACGAAAAGGTTACAAATATCTTGGCGGATAATGCCTTTAAGTTATTATCTAATCCACTCTATTTTAACAGTATAGAGTGGAAAAAGCAAAGGGAGATATTATTAGAGATTATTGGTGATATTGATCAAGATAATGTAATTAACTATAAAAAAGAATTAAAGCCATTAGAGCAGCTATTATCAGATAATACTCCAATAGAAGATTATAGAAAGAAAGTAAAGGCTCAGATATCTAAATATAGTAAAGATAAAGAATCAATTCCTTTTAGGATTGATGAATGTAACAATTCCATAGTTGAAGAAAATTTTAAAATTTTAGAGGCTAGAAAAGTAACAATTCAGGGTGGCATTGATATGTTATCAAAACAAATAGCTGCAGGTGATAATGGTTCTGAAAAGATGAAATTAGAAAAGCAACTATCAGATCTAAGATTAGAGTATAGTAGTAAATCATCACAAGCAAAAGAAAATGCAAATAAGCCTTTTAATGAACTAAATATAAAGATTTCAGATAAAAAATATGAAATAAGTAACTTAGAACATAAAGTTGAAATCCTAAATAGAGACAAGTTTGAAGCAGAAGACGCAATAAAAATTTCAAATGAATTAATTACTACTAATAAGGAGAAGCAGCAAGGCCTAAGGGAAGAATGGAACCAGGAATATAATATATTATTTGAATTTGATGAAAATGAGAAATTGTGTCCAACATGTCATAGAGAATATGAAGTTGAACAGCTAGAAGAAATCAGAGCCAATGCTCAAGGATATTTTGATGAGATAAAATCAAAGAAAATTAATTCAATAAATAAGCAAGGTAAAGAACTTGGAGAAAAAATAAAACAACTTGAGACTTCAATTAAAGGAAATAGTGAAAATCTAATAGACTACGAAGAGAAATTAAGTGAATATAACTCCAAAATGGAGCTGCTTAAATCAGAGCTAGAACAATTAGAGAATGATAAACAAAGATTAAATATTAACAATACAATAACTTTTACTGGCGAACAGGAATTAACTAATTCTATTAATGAAATTAAAGATAAAATAGCAAACTTTAAATTTACAGACAATACAGAACTAGCTTATAGAAAACTAAATTTAGAAAAAGAATTAGAAAATATAAATAAGACATTAGGTCAAAAAGATACTAATGAAACTTTAAGAAAAAGAATTCAAGAGCTCCAGGAGGAGGAACGTAATCTAGCTAATGAGATTGCAAAACTTGAAGGATATGACTTTTTGTGTGAGGAGTTCATAAGAACAAAGGTTGAATTATTGGAAGAGAGAATAAATTCTAAATTCAAAGCAGTAAGATTCAAACTTTTTGACCAACAAATAAATGGTGGACTTAATGAATGTTGCGAGGCCCTAATAGATGGAGTTCCATTTAGTAATGCAAATACTGCAAGTCAAATAAATGCAGGAATAGAGATTATTAATACCCTTTCAGAATTTTATGAAGTAAATGCTCCAATCTTTATAGATAACAGAGAAAGTATTAATCAGATAGTTTCAACAGATAGTCAAATAATCAATTTAATAGTAAGTAAAGATAAGAAGTTAAAAGTGGAGAATGAAAAATAATGAATGATAGGTTATTAGCAATATTAAATTATTTATCTGATTTTAATTCTGAGAAATCTCAATGTTTTGGTACACCAGAGCAGCGTAAAGAGCATGAAGAAAAGGCTACTGAAATATATAAGATTTTAGTAGAGGAAATAGTTGATTTGTTTGTGGACTCAAGGGTTATTGAAGAAACTTCAAAAATAAGTGAAGTAAATAAAACCAATGAAAACAGTTTTGAAGACTTTTATAGAAGCTTTTCAGAGGATCCAAAAGTAAAGGTAACAATTGTACATGAACTCGTAAAACCTAAATGGGGACTTCAAGAGGTAAGTATGGATGATGTTATGTATGCATTAGGTTATAATCTCGGAGCATCAGATATTGATAAAGTACTAAAAGAAGCAAGATGTTATGTGAAGGAGGAAAAATAAATGAGTGAACAAGGATTGGTTTTAAATAAGGAAGATGCATTTAATAATGTAATGGCTAAAATAGCAGGACTTGAAAAGAATAACGGTATTAAATTACCTAAAAATTATTCACCAGAGAATGCAATTAACTCAGCATGGCTAATGCTTCAGGATGTTGTAGATAGAGAAAAGAAACCTGCATTAGATGTATGTAGTAAAAATTCAATAGTAGAAACGCTATATAATATGGTTTTACAAGGATTGAGTCCTGCTAAAAGGCAATGCTACTTTGTAGTATACGGAAATAAGCTAACTCTTATGAAAAGCTATATGGGAAGCATAGTAGCAACTAAAAGAATTGAGGGAGTAAATGATGTTAAATCATTTGTAATATATCAGGGAGATACATTTGACACAATATTTAATAAAGATACCTACACTATTGAATTTAACTATGAACCTAAATTTGAAAATATCAATTCAGATAAGATAAAAGGCGCATTTGCATTAATAATAGGCAATGATAATAATATTTTGCATACCGAAGTAATGACCATAGATCAAATACGAAAATCATGGGGGATGGGTATAGCATATAAGAGTGGGAAATCAAGCACACATAATGATTTTGCAGAAGAAATGGCAAAGAAGAGTGTCATAAATAGAGCATGTAAAAGATTCTACAATACATCAGATGATAGTGATGTATTAATAGATAGTTTAATAACCACCGATGACTATGATGAAACAGATATTATTGAAAATGTAAAAGATGCAGTACATGAAGAAATCAAAGCAAATGCTAATCAAGAGATCATAGATGTTGAAATTAAACCAGTAAAAGAAACTGATGAAAATATCCTTAAGAATCCAATTCAAGATAATCTTAAAACAGAAAAAGCAGAACAACAAGCAATGTGTGAATTCTAATGATTAAGGTATTAGCCTCAGGAAGCACAGGAAATTGTTACATTATTCAAGCAGGAGAAGACATTCTCTTGCTTGAATGTGGAATAAATATTAAAGAAATTAAGCAAGGATTGGATTTTGATTTAAGTAAAGTAAAAGGATGTTTGGTTACACATGAACATAAGGACCATTGTAAATCTATAAATAATATAGTAGCAGCTGGCATTGATGTTTATATGAGTGAAGGAACAGCTAAAGGAATTGAATTTTTAGATGAGAGATATAGCTATAGATTCAACTATTTAAGGCATAAGATACCTAAACATATAGCTGGGTTTACAATAATTCCATTTGATGTGCAACATGATGTAAATGAGCCTTTAGGATTTTTAATATATCATCCTAAGATAGGGAAGATAGTATTTGCAACAGATACTTATTATTTAAAAGCTACATTTAAGGATGTAGATCATATTTTAATAGAATGTAATTATTCAGAGGATATATTGCCACAGTTGCCCGCGTGGAGGGCTAGAACAATTAAAAGCCATATGAACTTGGAGACATTAAAAGAAACGCTTAAAACGTGGGAATTATGCAAAACAAAAGATATAACACTAATTCATATAAGTAATGATAATGGAGAACCTGAAAGGTTTAAAGAGGAGATCGAGAATCTCACAGGTATTAAAACAAATGTAGCAGAACCAGGATTAATAATAACTTAAAAGGATAATAAGGTGGTGGGCTTATGGCAAGACCAGTAAAAGAAGGCTTATCTTACTTTCCTTTTGATGTAGATTTTTTCTCAGATAAAAAAATCAAAATTTTAAAATCACGATATGGAGCAGATGGGATTACATTATACATGTATCTATTATGTGAAATATATAAAAACAATGGATATTATTTAGAAACTGATGATGATTTTCTATATATCATATCAGACGATTTAAACATGAGTTATGAGAAGATTAGGCAGATTATGAACTTCTTACTTGAACGGTCACTGTTTAACGATACACTTTTCAAGTCGGACAAGGTCTTAACCTCCGTCGGAATACAGCGCAGATTTCAAGAAGCTATTAAAACTAGAGCTTCAAAAAGAACTGTGGAAATCACAAAGTTTTGGCTTTTAGAAAAAAATGAGACACAAAGCTTTATTAAAGTGAACCTAAAAACCGATAAATCTGAGATTAACTCGAATAAATCCGAGAATAACTCCAATAAATCTGAGATTAATGACACAAAGAAAAGTAAAGTAAATAAAAATAAAGTAAATGAAAGTAAAGTAGATAATAATATATTTTTGATTTATGAGAATTGTGGTTTTGGTACTATCAATAATTTTACTAAAGAGCAATTAGAATCAATGGTTAATGATTTTAGTTTTGAATGGACTAAAGAGGCACTTGAAATTGCTACTACTAATGGAGCTAGAAATTTAAAATATGTCCAAAGAGTTTTAGAGAATTGGAAAGAGAAAGGCAAGAATTATGTTCCTACTTACAACAAAGATAATGTTAAAGTTTTAAAATTCAATAACTTTGAGGCTAGGGAATATGACTATGACGATTTAGAGAGAAAGTTATTGGGGTGGGATCATGATTAAGAATAATAAGAATGATATTTTCGAAGGTCAAATTAGTATATTCGATTTAGAATTTACGCAGCCAGAAGAACCTAAAAAAGAATTAAATCATTTAGTTAAAGTTAAACCTAAAGATAATTATGAAGATAAATTTAATGAAATCATTAATCGATATAGTTTAACTGCAGCAAGAATCGTTAAACGAGTATGCAGAGCGTTATTAGTGGAAATTGAGGATAAGACATTATATTTTAATTCAGCTGGTATAAATGAATTGGAGTTGAAAAAAGACCTGGAGCTGATGCCTGCAGATGAAATTTTAGTTGTAAATAAAGATAAAGAAGTTAATGATCTGCAGCTTAAAAAATTAAAGGACATGCACGTTGAAAGCTATATTAAGCGTAAAGGTGATGCAAATATTATAGTTCCATTTCCTGGGAAATCAATTATTATTAATCCTAGAGGATGGGTTCTTGAATATCTGCAAAAACCTATATATCACGATAGTGAGCTTTTTGTTACAGAAATGGCTAAAGAAGATACGAATTTGGCTAATAAAATTACTGAAATGAATATAAGTACCACAAAAAGTATGAACGAAAGCTTTAGATCAGAGAACAATGAGGCGGAAGAAATAGTAAATCTTGAAGTTGGCGATAGAGTTGAATTTAATTATGATGGTCCTCAAGTAGGAAAGATTTATAGCATTTACAACAATGGTGAAACGATCAATGTGATTTGGGATGATAAACATACAGCATTTTATTATAAGAATGTTAGAAAAGCAGGGGTGATATAAATGACACCACAAGAATGGAGAGATAAAACGGTAAAGGATATAGCTGTAACAAGAAAGCGTAGAGCTGAAGGAGAAAGACAAGCTAAAAGCTATAGCTTTGAAAATATGAAGAAAGTTCAAAGGAGGCGTAATAAATAATGGATATTGGATTAGCAATGCATGATATCTTTAAAGAATATTACGCATTATCAAGTAATGAATTTAGAAAAACGATTATTGGGTATGAGCCACTTGATGAAGATATAGAACTTCCTAAAGATTCAGATAGGAGGACAGCTATTAAAGTTTCATTTAAGAATAAAAGCTGGATAAGAGTTTACAGAATAAGAAATGAAGTTGAGTGGTATTAAAAGTCAAAATCTTGCAGTATTAACGAACAGGGATTACAGATTGTTAAGGTTGAAACTGCAAGTTTAAATATGGGGGAGAAATCCCCTAAGTGTATAAATTATAAGTAGTGCAGAATGTGTAGAAATTGTGTAGTAATAAGATGATGAATAGGCGCTAACCAAGTGCCTATTCAGAAAAATTTAAGATTCCGTTACCTAGTATAATAATTGTATAGTCATTTTTGAGAGGTATTAAATTCTGCTTTTTTGATTGCGGTGTCAAGCGTATGAGTTGAATTAGATTTGGCTTAGAGTCATAAATAATCAGTAAAGCACGTTCGTTAAAAGAGTTGTTTTGAACAACATAGTCAGTATCGGGAGATAACTTTAAAGTATCTATTGTATATATACCTTGGCTGACATCTTTGGGTATCTCTGCATAAGATATTGTGCTATTAGCAAAGAATAAACATAAAAAAAATAAGAATGCAGAAATGAACCTTTTCATAAATATTCTCACCTCCCTTTAGATTTAAGTAATATTTTAAGATATAATAACTTCTCCTTTACCAATGACAGTCACTAAATAGCTAGTAAATGGAGTTTGGTAAGAAAAATTTTTTGATAAAGGTTCTAATTGAATAGATTCATAAACGATTTCATTAGTGTCAGAGATAAGTATAACAACGTATTCAGTGGATGAAATGTTTTTTATATTATAAATTTTATTTGGAGATAAATTTAATTGTTCATTTGTATAGATACCTTGGGAAAGTGGTTTTGTGTTAGCTAAGGAAGAAACAATAAAAGTATTAAGTAAAAAAAACAAAAAAAGAAAAAATGTAATACTAAATCTTTTCATCATATATAATCACCTCAATATAGCTCTAGAGTAGATAATTAAAGAAACTATAATTATTATGATTAGTTTTAGATAATATTATTCAAAAGTAACTTAATTTAATAAAAGATTTTATACGTAATACTAAATAATTATGAAGAAAGAAGGCTAGAATATATGGATAATTATGAGGCCATAGCATATGCAGTAGTGGCACTTGATGAATTAAAGAAAGATGGCATAGATATAACAGCACAAAAACTTAAAGCGAAAATGATTTATCTTATGGATATGAATTCAGAGTCAGAAATATATAATAAAGCCCATGAAAAAGGTTTGATATAGAAACTATTAATTTTTAATACAAACTTACATAAAGAAAGGAGAATTTAATGATAGTAGTAGAAGGAAAAATAAAAGGGAAAGCAAGACCTAGAGTATTTAATGGACATGCTATGACACCTATAGATAGCGTGAATTATGAAAACTGGGTAAGGATTTGTTATCAACAGCAAAAAGGAAGGCAGTTAAAAGGCTCTATAAAGGCAACTATAATAGCTTACTATAAAGTACCTAAAAGTTATACAAAGAAAAGGTTACAGGCTATAAGAGAGGGATTAGAACATCCACAAAAGAAACCAGATGCCGACAATGTTGCCAAGATAATTTTGGATAGTTTAAATAAAATTGCATATGAAGATGATAGCCAAATAACAGATTTAATTATAAGCAAAAGATTTACTGAAGAAATAGAAAGAGTTGAATTTATGTTAGAGGAGATCTAATGGAGAATGAAATAATTTTTGATGAAGATATAAAAAGTTTTAGTGAAATAGTAAATAGATTTAATATTCTTCAGGATAATGATTATGCTACAGCCTATCAATTACATAAAGAAGCACTTGGCCAATATGATCGATGGAGCGCGATATATTTTGAAGTGAGAAAAGCTGAGTTAGGTAGCAAAAAGAATCCTGCTCTTAAAGATAGAATAGAGCAAATGTTAAGAGTTTTAAATAATATTTATACAAGCAGCAGAATGGTTTTTGGAAGAGCTAAAAATGATTTGAATGAAAAGAGATATTAAAGAATTAGAAAAATAAATTAAAAAAGAGAGCTTTCGCTCCCCTACACCATATTCATTATATTTGATTTAAAAAGTTTTATCAATATATTTAAGGAGGAACGAAAGCATGTCTAAAGTAAATAATAATTCAAACAAGGAGATAAAGACTCCTGTAAATGTAAATAAGACAATTGAAAAGACGGCTAAGGCAACAGCTAAAGCAATTATAGAGGAATTAAAAGTTCAAAATATGATTAAAAGAGAATGGAGTTTTTATAAAAGAGTAGAATTACTGCTTTACAATTATGAAAACCTAAAAGATGCAGTAAAGCAAAAAGACGAAGATATTAAACACATAGAGAAATATGGGTTACCTCAATCAAGTGGATCTATTGTGGTGTATCAAACATCTGGCGGGGGTATAAGTCCAGAAGATAGGTATCTGCAATTAATAGATAAATATAAGACGGAAAAAATAGAAACCCAAAGGGATTTAATTAGAATAGAGAATGCAATAAATAAAATTAGAGATGATAAGTACTATGATATTATACAGTTTAAATATTTAAATATGCAAAAAGACAAGTTAGAAACAGATGAGAAGATTGCGGAGAAATTAGAGAAGGATCAGAGTACTGTTACTAGGAATAGAAAGAGATTAATGAATAAGTTGATTACTATATTGTTTCCTGAGTCTATAAGAGATTTTGCGTAATTTAAGTTTTTTAATGATGATAGTGAGTTCTACATACTATAAAAGACATTTATGGAATAAATAAATGTCTTTTATTGCTATTTTTTTGTAAATTATGTAGAATACTATTAAAAGGAGGATGAGCATGGAAAAAAAATTAGTTAATTTAGATGACATAAGAAATATTTGCTTAATAATAACGAGTATAGCAACAATTATTAGCGTAATTATAAAAATTGCTAAGGATATATTCATAGAAAGTATAAAATCTAAATATAGGAATTATCCTGGAAATCAATCTATTATATCAATTTTGAGTAAAGCTATTTTATATATCATTATAGCATTAGATGTTGTTGGAGTTATATTTGTAATTTTAATTCCTGCTATTTCTAGTTTCTATAAGTTTATTACTGAAAAGAACTTAGATAAGGTGGAGAAAATTGTTAATAATTCGCTGGTTAATATTATACCAATATCAATTGTCTTTACAGTTTTTATTTTATGCGTTATTCAAGTATTAGGTACAATATATTTGTTTTCTAGGATCAGAGAAAAATATATTGAAAAGTTAGAAAAAAAAGAAATTACACGAATAACATTAAAAAGGATAAAGAAATATAGAAAATATATATTTATTATTATTGGTCTAGCAGAAATATATTTGATTATTTTTTCAGGGTTTATTTACACTAATTATTTAGAATTATCAGTGGAGCAGATTATTTGGTTATCAACATTTTGGATCAGTAATCTATTTATACTTATTGTATTAATAAATTTAACAGAAATGTGCAAAGTTTTGCAGGAAAAAAATATATTTAAAATAACACCTAAAGACTTAAAGGATGCGGAAATTGAATTTAACGATTATTTGGAATATAAAGATTATTATATGATATTTCAAAATGGAGAAGAATTATATATTAATAGATCAGAAGTAAAGAGAATAAACAAGGTGTTAAATAAATCAATTGAGAAAGAGAACAATGAAATTAAACAACCAAGTGAAAGGGAAGTAGAAGATATAGAAATCAAAAATAGTTTAAGAAATAAAAACAAATTTTTATTTAATGGTATTATTTTCATGATTTCAATAATAATTGTTTCGGTGGCACTTATGCTATTGTTTAAAAATAGTTATTATGGAAGCGAATTAAAGATAGAGCATTATTTTAATTTTGTATCTTCATTTGGGGGTGCGATACTTGTTTCAATGACATCAGTAATTGTTCTAGTTGTTACAGTGAAACAAACTAGAGACATCCAAAATAAAATAATAAAAAGAGAAGAAGAAGAGAATATAAACATAATAAAAAGCAGTGCATTTATAATATATAATGATTTAAAGGAAATTTTTAAAGATATTTCAGAAATGTTAATAATATATTCAGTTTATAATGGATCTCCTATTAAGGAAAAAGAAGAAAGAGTAGAACTAATACTAAGTTGGAAGCAGATAGGAAGAGGATATGTATACTATAAAGATTGGAGAGATACATTAAGGATATTATCAGCTAAATTAGATAGAAACACAGTTGAAAATATATATGAGATATATACAGTGTTGGAAAGATCTATGAAATATCATAATGACTTTGAAGAAAATAACTTAAGTTATGATGAACTTTTTAGAAAAATCGAATATATTCCAAGAGAATATATATTTAATTTAGATTTTTTAGATAAATATAGCAGTTTAAAATGGTCTATAAGTGAATATGATAATTTTAGAATAAATGTATATAAGCAGAATGACGATCAATCTAGCAAAGATGACATTAATTGGATTAGTGAAATATATAAAAAAAGAAGTTATTTTATTGAATTGCAAAATGAAGCCGAGAAGGATAGACAATGGTTATATAGTGATAAGAATGATTTATTGGATGAAAAATGGACAAGTATATTAGAGAATCTAAATCATATTTTACTAACAAATAATTAGAAATTCTTTTAAAAATGGTACATTAAATTTAGAAATCAATAAGGACATAGTTCTAAAGAATAATCAAATTTATTTGATGCATGATTTGTGCATAATTAATGCCATGGAATGTATTGAATATATATAGTAGTATGATATTAGCAGCATTCATAAATTATTGAACTCATTTTCAAAGAGGCATCTATAAAAATGTAGGTGTCTTTTATTGTTATTTTTTACAATGTAATGTAAAATAATAAAAGGAGGGCGAGGAAATATGAAGGATTACTTACCGTTAATAACTGTGTTAGCAAGTGTTATATTTGCAATCATTACATCTTTTAATAAACAGCAGGAAACAGGAGAACTACTTCAAGATGAATATTTTAAAACAATATTACTTGCGTATTATGAGGTGAGAAAAGTTAGACCTGATATTAATGCAATAGAATATATTAATAAATTTAAGTTTAAGAAATATTGTATACCTAGTTATATATATTATGTAGCAGATCAAGATGATGAAGAAAAATTAAGAAAATTATTATTAGTTGATTATTGGGATAATTATCCGACTATAATTAATAATACTAATAAAGTAATGGATAAATTTTTTAAAATAGTTTATTTCTTATTTAATATATTATTAATGTTGATGATAGTAGCATTATTATATTTAATTACGACAGTAATTACTGCAATTTTTACAAATTTAAGTGAAATTTTAAATAACGGATACATTAAAATATATATTGGTATATTAATAATAAGTTTAGCTTTTTTTATAGTGATATTAGTATTTAAAAATAATATTATTAGCTTTGGCAAAGATATTGACCAATATAGCATGGATATAAAAACAATAAAAAAAATAGTAGTAAAAAAAGAAAAAATATATAAACAGAGAAAAAATAAATATTATTTATGATAATGAATTTAATAGTGACATTAGAAAGAATCCTAATAAAGAGGATTCTTTTTTTGCAATAAAAAATAACCCTCTAATTTTGAATTCATACAGAAAGGAGATTTAACATGAACAAACCTAAAAGAAGAAAATTAAGATTAAATATAAAGTTTAAAAATGAAGCAGTTGTATGTGCTAGATCTCCTTCAGAATGTAATGGCTGCAAAGAGTATTGTGAGCTAATGGAACTATTTTACTATCCATTTAATAATAAAGATTTAAAAGAATGTTTTACAAACGATGAAAGGAGAAGATAACATATGACATCAATAGAAAATATCAAACTAAGTGAAATTATTCAATATGAAAATAATCCAAGAAATAATGATGCTGCAGTAGATAAAGTTTCTGAAAGTATTAAAGAATTTGGATTCAAGGTTCCAATAATAGTAGATAAAGATAATATTATTATAGCTGGCCATACAAGATATAAAGCAGCTGTGAACTTAGGATTAGAAATTGTTCCAGTTATAAAAGCTGATGATCTTACAGAGCAACAAGTTAAAGCCTTCAGGATAATGGACAATAAATCATCAGAATTTGCAACTTGGAATTATGAAGCATTACTAAAAGAAATGGAATCATTAGAACTTGATGATTATAACTTAGATCTTACAGGATTTGATTTAAGTGAATTAGAACAATTAGAGGATAAATATAATCCTAAAGAAATTGAAGAAGATGAAGATTTTAATATTGAAGAGCAGCTGGAGAATATAGAAGAGCCAATAAGTAAAAGAGGTGATATATGGCTGCTAGGAAATAATAGATTATTATGTGGAGATAGCACATTAAAAGAAGATGTAGAAAAGTTAATGAATGGGCACAAAGCTAATCTAGTATTTACTGATCCACCATACAATGTAAACTATGAAGGTTCAACTGCAGATAAACTTACTATTGCAAATGATAATATGTCACAAAATGAATTTTACGAGTTCCTATCTAAAGTATTCAATAACTATTATGAGAATATGGAAGAGGGAGCTTCTATTTATGTTTGCCATGCAGATTGTCAAGGTGAGAACTTTAGAAGAGCATATAGGGAAGCAGGTCTTAAACTTGCCGAATGTATTATATGGGTAAAGAACAGCTTTGTTATTGGAAGGCAAGATTATCACTGGAGACATGAACCTATATTATATGGCTGGAAAGAAGGAAAGGCACATTACTTTATTGATGATAGGACACAAGATACAGTTTGGGAAATACCAAAGCCAGTAAGAAACGCTGAGCATCCAACAATGAAACCATTAGCTTTATGTGCAAGAGGAATAAGGAATAGTAGTAAACCTAATAATATAGTTGTAGATTTATTTGGAGGAAGTGGATCAACTTTAATGGCTGCAGCTGAACTTAATAGGATATGCTATACTATGGAACTTGATGAGAAATATGTTGATGTCATTGTTCTTAGATATATTAATCAATATGGTTCTGACGATGTTTATTTGCTAAGAGATGGAGAGAAGATTCTTTATTCAGAAGTTTAATTAAGCATAGAAATTTCTAAGAAAACTCCTTAGGGAGTGATAAAGATGAAAGGGAAAGAAATATTTGATGATAAAAAGTTAGAAGAAGTTAAAGAACTATCTAAACAAGGTTGTACAGAGATTGAATTGTCAAAGAGGCTAAACATAAATATAAAAACTCTAAAGGAATGGAAAGAAACTTATCCAGAGTTAATGAAAGTAATTGAAGAAAATAATGATTACTATGATGATAAAATTGAGCAGGCATTGATTAAAAGAGCTTTAGGATATGAATATGAAGAAACAGAAATAGTTGCTAGTAAAGACGGGAAGACTTCCAGAGTAAAGAAGATTAAAAAGGAAGTTCCACCAGATACTAACGCTATTATTTTTTTGCTAAAAAATAGAAATCCTAAAAAATGGCGTAACTACAAAACCAACTTTAACGAATAAGCGAGGTGGTGAAAGTGAAAGATGGCTAAACAGAGAAGTCCCAATCGAGATAAATCCTATGAAATTTTCAAAGAGCATAATGGAAATATTCAAAATAGAGAAATTGCTAATATTTTAGATACTCCTGAAAAAACTATTTCTGGTTGGAAAGTTAAAGATAAATGGAATGAAAGATTAAATGGAGTACTCCAAATAAAAATACGGAGTACTCCAAAAGAAAAGAGGAAAAGAGGAGCGCCTAAAGGGAGTAAAAATGCACTAGGAAATAAAGGCGGTCCAGGTGGTCCAATAGGAAATAATAAAGCGGAGAAGTTTGGATTCTTCTCTAAATATTTGCCTAAAGAAACTCTAGATATAATAAAAGCAATTAATGATAAAGATCCACTTGATATTATATGGGAAAATATTCAGATTCAGTACGCAGCAATATTAAGAGCTCAAAATATCATGCATGTAGAGAGCAAAGATGAAATGATTAAAGAAATCAAAAAGAAGAAAGAGAATTATTCAGAGAATGGTGAAAGTAATGAAATAGAATATGAGTTTCAATTTGCATGGGATAGACAAGCTACATTTTTAAATGCACAAAGTAGAGCTATGGCTGAATTAAGAAGTCAAATAAAACAATATGATGAAATGATTCATAAGAATTGGGATTTAGCTACTGAGGAACAAAAGGCAAGGATTTCTAAGTTAAGAGTAGAAATTACTAAGATAACTGGAGAAGACGAACCTGAGGTTGAAGAAGATGGATTTATAGAAGCATTAAAAGGCAGAACTGCTGAGGTATGGAAGAATGAGTAAGAAGAGAAAGGAAGGAGCTTTTAAGTTTCAACCATTTTCAGATAAACAAGTTCAAGTACTTACATGGTGGAATGAAGTATCGCCTGTAAGAGATGCAGATATATTAATTGCAGACGGCTCAGTTAGAGCTGGTAAAACTGTTGTAATGTCATTGTCTTTTATTATGTGGGCCAATGAAACATTTAATGGAGAAAATTTTGCTCTATGTGGTAAAACAATAGGATCATTAAGAAGAAATGTTATAAAACCATTAAAGAAAATGCTTAAAGGTAGAGGATATAAATGCAAAGACCATAGATCATCAAATGAAAATTATCTTACTATTTCAAAAAATGGAGTGAGTAATGATTTTTATTTATTTGGTGGTAAAGATGAAGGTTCTCAAGACCTAATCCAAGGTATTACATTAGCTGGAGTTCTATTTGATGAAGTAGCTCTAATGCCACAATCTTTTGTTAATCAAGCTACTGCAAGATGCTCTGTTGAAGGAGCTAAGATGTGGTTTAACTGTAATCCAGATGGTCCATATCATTGGTTTAAAGTTGAATACATAGATAAGCTAGAGGATAAAAATGCAGTTCATCTACATTTCACTATGGATGATAATTTATCTTTAAGTGAAAGAGTTAAAGCAAGATATAAGAAGATGTATTCAGGTATATTCTATAAGCGTTATATCTTAGGCTTGTGGTGTCTTGCTGAAGGGGTTATTTATGATATGTTCAATGAGGATATTCATAAAGTTGATGCTATAAACAGAAGATATGAGAAATATTATGTGAGTATTGATTATGGAACTCAAAACGCTACTGTATTTTTATTATGGGGATTATATCAAGGTAAATGGTATATAGTTAAAGAATTCTACTATAGTGGTAGAGATGCAAGTATACAAAAATCAGATGTTCAGTATTCTAAGGAATTAAAGAAATTCTTAGGAGATATAATACCAATAAAAATAATAGTGGATCCAAGTGCAGCAAGTTTTATTACTCAGCTAAGGCAAGATGGATTCAAGAATATACTACCAGCTAAGAATGATGTGCTAGATGGAATAAGAACCGTTGCTAGTGCTTTAAATCTTGGTTTGTTTTACGTTAATGATATATGCAAAGAGATATTAAAGGAATTTAGTTCTTATATTTGGGATCCAAAAAAATTAGATCATGGAATTGAAGAAGTTTTGAAAGATAAGGACCATTGTATGGATGCTATGAGATATTTTATTTATACTATTTTAAGATATGATATTGATGCTAAATATGATGATTCTGTATATGAAAAAGGTAAAGGTGTTGCTAATACAACTAGTGATCCTTATAAGAGAGGAGGTAAAGTGTTTTAATGTATTTTAATATAGACAATAATAGCAATAGCAAGAGTATAAAAGATACATTGCTTAAGCTACCAGACACTGAAAAGCATGAAAGGGATGTTGTTAGAAAAAACTATATATTTTATAAAGGTAAATCCGTAGTTCCAATAGATAAAGTAGGCGAAGATAAAGCATTACTAGGTCAGAATTGGGAAACAAATGATAAATGTGATTATAAGCCTACACAGGACATAAGAAATAAGATTAAACCGCTTCTTAGAAAACAAGCTAGATGGATGTTTGGAGTTGAACCTACTATTAAGCTTAAATCAGACAACAAAGAGTATAAGGACCAGTGTGAAGAACTAAGAAAGTTCATTGAGAATGTATTAGATGATAATTCTTTTTGGCCAACAACTAAAAAGGCTTTTTTGGAAGCAACAATTAAAAAGAGAGTTCTACTTAGAGTGGAAGCCAACCCTAATTCTCCATTGATCATAAAGTATGAATCAATAGAGAATTTTTATTATAAAGAGAAAAATGGAAAGCTCTTATATGTTGTATTCTTTGAAGAAGATGAAGAGAATGTATATAAAGAATCGGATGCAGAAAAGATTTATTATTTGCACACTTATTATTATAAGTTCAGTGAGAAAAAAGAACGCCAAGCCTGGTACAAGAAGGAAACTTATTTTAATGCAGAAATACAAAAAGATTTAACAATAGAGCAGGATACTGGATTTATTAATATTCCATGTTGGTTGATTAAAAATAGTGGTGAGTTAAATGATTCGTTTGGTGAATCTGATGTTGAGGAATTAATGGATACACAAACACAATATAATAAAACCATTAGTGATACGAGAGATGCAATTAGATTTATGATGTTTGGTGCTGAATCTATTATTGATGGAAATATTGATGATGTTAGCAAACTTACAATAGCACCAAATGCAATTCATGCTATTAGAACTAGGGATGAGTTATTAGATGGCGGGAAACAAGCATCAATGCAAAGGTTAGAATATAACATGGGCAATAGTGCTGCTATTGAGGCTTATTTAGATAGAGCAGATTCAGATATGAACTTTACTATGGATATGCCACAGTTAAAAGATTTAAACAATATTCCAAGTGCTAAGGCTATGGGATATTTATATAATGATCTAATTGCAAGGTGTGATGATAAGTGGAATGATTGGATGCCCGCATTTATAGGATTGTTAGACTTTATAAAGGAGGTTGGTTCTGTTTGTTATCCAGGATTATATAACAATCTTTGGAATCAATTAAAATATAGTACTTTATTTGGACATAATTACCCATTACCAAGTGACACAGAAGAAAAGAAAACAACTGCAATGAATGAGGTTGACCGTGGCGTAAAATCCCATCAATCTTATATCAAGGATTACTCAGACAGTGAAGATGCAGAAGAAGAATGGAATGAAATACTTCAAGAGATGGCAGCAATAACAGCTGCAGAGAGTGAACAATTTGACTCTGCTGAAGAGAATGAAGACAATTCCAATTTAGATAATAATGAGGAGTGATAATCATTGAATGAGTATTTAAAATTAGTAGCAGAAGCTCAAAAGCAAAGGATGAAATTAACTCATAAACAAACATATAGAATAAGGAAATTATATAGAGATATAGCTAGAGATCTTGATAAAAGAATCAAGCAAGCTCCTAAAAATAGTTTATCTGAAAGATGGTTAAAGGATTATCAAAAACAATTTAAAAATGATATAAAAATATTGAATAAGATATTAGAAGTGGATATAAAAAAATCAATGGGTAAAAGCGCTGAAATTGCTTCTAATATACAGTTGAACTTCTTTTATATGCTGGATGAAAAATATAATTTAGACTGTAAATCTCATTTTGCAAATATGTTCACTAAAATACCAGAAGAGGCACTAAAAGAACTTATAAATGGTGGTTTTTATAAAGATGGGAAGGGTCTTTCAAAGAGGATATGGTTTAATGAAAATAAAGCTAATACGGAATTTGATTACATACTTCAAAAAGGTTTAACAGAAAAAAAGAGTGTATATGATTTAGCAAATGATTTAGCTGATTATGTCAATCCAAGTGTTAAAAAGGAGTGGGATTTTAAAAGAATTTATCCAAACGTAGGTAATAAAAAGATAGAATATAATTCTTTTAGGCTTGCAGTAACATCAATATCACATGCATATCAATTAAGTATGAAAAAATCATGCAAAGCTAATCCCTTTGTAGAAAAAATTGAATGGCATACGTCTAGTAGTCATAGAGATCCATGTGTAGTATGCCAAAATAGAGAAGGTAAGAAATATACTCCAGATGAATTGCCAATGGACCATCCTAATGGAGTATGTTATTTCACGCCAGTTATAGATAAATCGCTGGATGATATAGGTTCAGAGTTGCATGGGTGGCTACATGGTGGAAGTAATACTAAATTAGATAATTGGTATCGAGAATATGGAAATGAATTTGTTTAAAAGCCTTGAAAATAAGGCTTTTTATTTTCGCCTTTTATGATTATACATAAGGCATTAAAGAATGGATTAATTAAATATCTAATCGTGGTCATTTAACATAAATAGAAATTTAATTAATTAAGGAGGAAAAATAACAATGGCAAAATTAAAAAATATTATAGGAGAGGAATTATTCAAACAGCTATCAGCAGACCAGCAAAAGGAATATGAGGGCAAGGACTATGAAGATGTTTCGAATGGCGCTTATATCACTAAAAAGAGGTTTGATGACGTTAATACTGAGGCTAAGAGCTATAAAAAGCAAGTTGGAGAAAGAGATCAACAAATCATTGATTTAAAAGAAGAATATAAGGATGTTGATGGTCTTAAGGATAAACTTTCAACGCTTGAAACAGCTAATCAAACTCAAAAGGAAACTTATGAGAAACAACTTAATGATATAGCGTTCAGTAATGCTTTAGAAAAGGGGCTAAGCTCTTTCAATGTTAAGGACAAAACTTTAATTATGGCTTTACTTAAGAAAGAAAATCTTAAAGTTGATGGAGATAATATCATAGGACTTAAAGAACAAATAGAACCACTTCAAAAGTCACATGAATATCTGTTTGAGAAAGCGATTAATGGAACAGGTTCATTTGATACTAGTGGAGGAACTAATGGAAAAGAAACAACAAAGACTAATTTTGCTAGTGAATTAGGAAAACAGAGAGCTGAAACTTTAAAAGCTAAAAGTTTAACTGATTTTGCTAAATAATATATAAGGAGGAATGAACATTGAGACAATCAAGTTATACAATTGGAGCAAAACAAAAGAAATTAAGATTAATTGCAGGAGATCACTTTATTTCACTTCCAGTTAAAGTGAGAAAAGGTGATGTAAAAACGCTATTAGATAGTAATGAGGTGCTATTAGCTGGAACATTAATAAATAAAGATGGAAAGGCAGTAACTTCAACAAGTACAAGCACAGATGTTTATGGTGTTGTATATCAAGATATTAGTTTTAAAGGTTCAATGTCACCAACTACCAACGCAGATGATGCAACAGAAGTGGTACCAGTATTTGTTCATGGAGTTTTATATGAGTCAGAAGTTAAATTTAATGCAGATACAGCTATTAAAACATTAGAAAAGGCTGCTCTTAAGCAAATAATTTTTGGAGAATAAGAAGGAGGACTATTAGAATATGAATTTAAGTGATTATATTAACTCAAAAAACATTGCTCTTTATATTAAGGAGCTACCAACAGAATCAACAGTTGATAAAACATTATTTCCTGATAAAAAGGTGACAGGAACCAAATTAGAAATGGCAAAGGGTGCTAAAAAGAAATCTGTTGCTTTAAGAATGAGCACATTTGATGCAGCTACAAAAATGAGAGCATTAAGTGCCGAGTTAACAGTAAAGTCTACTGAGATTCCTTTCTTCAAAGAAGGTATGGGAATTGATGAAACTACAAGAAGAGATTTGCAAAATGCAATTGGTGCTAATAATGAAAACTTTGTAAATGCATTATTAGGACAAGTTTTTGACGATTATTCTAGTTTAATTAACGGAGCTAACATAATAGCGAAGAAAATGAGAGCTAGTGTAATTCAAAATGGAGTACTAAATTTCACATCTAAGGATGGTGATATTGTAGTTGATTATGGAGTTCCAGCAAATCACCGAGAAACATTACTTAGTGCAGATAAATGGATTGATCCTAGCGCTGATATAGTTGGAGATGTTAGAAAATTTCAAAAAGCTATTACAGATGATCAATATGCTAAACCAACGATATTACTGTTAACCGAAAAGACATTTGACAATACATTCTTAATTAACACGGTAATTACAAATCATATTAAGAATAGTAACATAAATACAACTTTAATCTTATCTCAAACAAATTACTTACAATTTGCTAAAGAAGTGCTAGGATTAACAGTAATTTTCTTAGAAGATACTACTTACATTCCATCAGAAGGTGCAGCGGCTATTCCATATTATGCTGATGGTAAAATTACTCTTATGAGTGGTGCTTCATTAGGTAATACTGTTTATGGTACTACACCAGAGGAATTCGATAAACAATCAGGTTCATCAAAATTAGATACTTATATGGTTGGCACAGGTACTGCAGTTACAACTATGGTAAAAGAAGATCCAGTCACAGTTGATACAAAAGTTTCAGTTATGCCTATTGTAAGTTTCGATAGAGCAGATGAAGTATTCTTTGCAACAGTATATTAATTTAGAGTGGTCGATTATGCTACTCTTTTAATTTTAATTAAGGAAGGATGATTTAAACATGGCTAAAAACAATACAGAAAAAACTTTTAGTGCAGTATCAAAAGAATTTATTAAATATGGTGGACAACATTTAGAACCTGGAGAGAAATTTAAAGTTAAAGAATCAGAGGTGAAGGAATTGAGTGATTATGCTGAAATAGAAATTCCAGAAGAAGAAATACCACCAGTAAATTCAGATGGTAAAGAAGGTGAATAACCATGGAGCTCACACTTTTAGAAATATTAAAGCTTAATCTTCAGGAAAAGGAGTACCCTTATTTTCAGGATGATGATTTGCAAAAATTACTATTAGTTAATGAAAATAGTGTTTCGAAAGCTAGTTGGAGGGGCTGTTTGCTTAAAGCAGCCTCAGATGATGAAATGAAAGTTGGACCAGTAGAATTCAAGTCTAGTAATAAAGATTATTGGAATAACTTAGCATCCGTATATAAAGCTGATTATGAAGATGAACAAACTGCTTTAAATCCAATTCAAACAACAGGATATAAGACATCTATGCGAAGGGCAGACGAATTTTAATGGCTGTGATAAATACAACTAAGATAGGTGAAAAAATATATAAAAAACTTGAGAAAAAAGGATTGTTGAAAAGTATAAATATTCTGAGGAATGGAGAAAACGCCTTTAAAGAAAAATCTAGTGATCTATATGTATGCACTATAAAAAGCTACTATTACAAGAGTAATCTTAAGTTGACATTGAAGAATGGCGATGCAGCAACAGTCAATCGAGGTCATGAAGATAAATTGTTGGTTACGTTTAATGATGAAAGTAAGAAAATTAAACAAGATGATTATTTCATATTAAACGATATTAAATACAAAATAATAGACTTAGGGAATGTTGAAGATATAATCTTTGATATGTCTTTAGAACGGGTGTGATCAAATGAGACTAGATATTGAAGGTGTCTTAAATGGATTGGCAGATCTAGGTACAAGAGCCACGGTGGCAATGAAAGTATATGGCGATACTGCCGGAAAGAAAATTGAAACTTATGCGAAAAACAATGCTAAGTGGACGGATCGAACTGGGTTAAGTAGAAAAACCCTTGAAGGTGGCAGCCAAATGGAAGGTGACAAATGCGTGGTATATGTTGCAGGAAATACCGAACAAATGCCGTTCTTGGAGTTATGCAATGATAAAAAATATGCAACATTACAACCGTCCATCGATGCCCTTTCCCCTGAGATCCTAAGAGGATTGAATAATTTATTAGGGAGGTAGTTAGATGGGTAATTTTAATTATGTTGTTCCAGGTGATACTTTAGAAACCTCATTGATTAATGATGCAATAGCACAAACTTTATGGCAAAAGATCTATTTGTATTTGAAAAAGCTTGGTTATGAAGTCTATTCAGCCGGTCAAAAAAGAGATAAATGTCAAACTAGTTATGTGGTCATAAAAGAGAATGGCATTGTTGCTATGATTGGAAATATAGCCGGATACAAATTATTTGACATTATAATCTATCACCCAATGGATATTTACTCAACTATGGAGCCTTATGTGGAAAATATAAAGAAAGCAATAAAAGATATTGATGAGTTACGGCCCACGGGTAATGAAACGCCTCCAATTATTGATAGTGAGGTACAAGCATATACCACAAGCGTAACTTATCAGCAATTTAAACAATTGAGGAGGTAATATAATGGGAAAAACATTGGTCAATGTTGCTAAATGTTTAGTTACAAATGAAAGAACTGGCATATCATTTGACATTGGAGATACTGCAAGTGATATAGATGTAGAACCAATACTAAGTGCGGGGAAAAGAGATATATTAAGAGTTAAAAATAAGATTTTGGGAATTAATGAAACGGAAGATATAGTTATTGGTTATAAATTAAAGTTAAAGGATAATACTTTTAATATTGATGTGATGCAGCTTGTAGATGGCGGAACTATTACTGGTGATAAGTACACATCTATTCCGGCAGGTCAAGTAGTTAAAAAAGACCTATTTACATTGACCGCATATGCTGAAGAAAAAGATTATAGCAGAACAACTGGCTATACTAAGTTTGAATGGAAACATTGTAAAGGAAAAGTTCCTAAATATAAAATTAAAGACGGTGATTTCATAATTCCGGAATTTGAGGCTGAGTCAATTCCATTCCGTGGGGAGAGTGCCGTTAGTATTGATAGTGTTGCAACCCTTCCTGGAACGACTACACCCTAATGAGCCACCCATTAGCGGTGGTGGGACAACAGGAATATCGGGTGTAGTTGGAGGAACTGTAACAAATAATAATTCAGATGTGGGTGTAAGTATTACCACAAACATCAAGTGGACATTTGCACATGCTATAGATCAGGATGATGTGGATTTAATACATTTTACAGTTACAAAAACATCAGATGGTGATGTGGTAACTGGTACGGTAACTATTGACGATACTAAGAAGATCGTTACATTTATACCTATTGATGTTACTGCAAATACAGAATATATCGCAACCGCTAACGCAGTAAGGTTGTTAGATGGCAGCGGATCAACAACACCTATGAGTGTTGATTTTACTACTCTATAATAAATACGTTGCATGTGCAGCGTATATGATGAAAGGATTGACATACAAATGGAAGTAACGAGTTTAGAAGAATTAAGAGAAATTGCTAGAGGTGAGGTAATACCTTTGCCTGGTTTTACTGCCAATAAACCTTTTGCAGTAAGAGTTAAGCGAGTATCTCTACTAGGATTGGTTCAAAAAGGTACAATACCTAATACTTTGTTAGGCGCAGCCAATGAATTATTTTATGGAAAATCAAGCACGAATAATAATAAGAGTGTAGACATGAAAGAACTTACGAAGGTAATGACCATAATGGCTGAATCAGCTTTATTGGAGCCAACAGCAGCGCAAATGAAAGAACTGGAATTAGAGCTTACCGACACACAAATAGTTGCATTATTTAATTACACACAAGAGGGGTTTAAAGGGATAGAGAAGTTTCATAAAGAGTCAACGAATAATGTCAGTTCTGACGATGGCGAAAAATTACAAAATAAGGCCAAGTCAGATAATTAATCTAAATAGTGAGTATGAAGCCTTTTGTTTTGATGAGGCATGTTCATATATACTAAATGAACTTAATAAAGAAGATGCCAAAGAGCCAAGATTTGATGATGAAACACAACATGGTAACGATGATCTGATCGAATACTTTAAATCTAATAACAGATAAGGACGTGATCAAATGGCCACAGTACAATATAAATCTGCTACTTGCGACAAGTGTAATCACAAATTTAAATTAAAATCTAAAATTATGAAAGTTAAGAAAATTGGTGAGAGTGTTGAAAAATCTTATTTTTCTTGCCCAAAGTGTAGACATGAATATGTGGTCATGTACCAAGATCAAGAATTTAAAAATAATTTGAGAGAAATGGAGATCATTAGAAAGGACTTATCTGAATTAAAACGTGATGATGAAGGAGTAAAACTATTAATATCAAAGTATGACACGTTGTACAATAGGAATTTAGAAATTTCAAAAGGATATAAGAAACTTTACGGATCATAGAAATATGATCTTTTTATTTTGCACAAAAAGGGGGTGAGATAGAGTATGGCAATAAATGTCGGAACCGCTATCGCCTTTCTTGAACTGGATATGTCCGGTTTTAAAAATTCATTATCTGCAGCAGGTTCAGATCTTAAGAACTTTGCAAATGGTGGCGGTATTCAAAGTTTAACAAGTGCAATGAGTGGTGTTGGTAGTGAATTAACAAAAAAGGTAACATTACCAATAGCCGGAATTGGTGCGGCTGCCGTTGGAGCATCGATGGATTTCGAGGCCCAAATGTCAAAGGTTAAGGCGATAAGTGGTGCGGTTGGAGAAGAATTTGACGGTTTAAGGAACCAGGCAATTCAGCTTGGAGCCGATACAAATTTTAGTGCTAGTGAAGCCGCAAATGGTATGGAAGATCTAGCATCAGCCGGATTTAAAACAAGTGAAATAATGACTGCCATGCCTGGGGTTTTAGATTTAGCGGCAGCGGGTGCAGTTAGTATTTCAGATGCAGCAAGTATCGCCGGTTCAACACTTAGAGGTTTCGGGTTGGAGGCTGAAAAAGTTGGTCACGTTGGTGATGTACTTGCTAAACTTGCCGGAGATACAAATGCCGGTATTTTAGATACGGGTGAGGCGATGAAATACATCGCTCCGGTTTCTAAGGCATTAGGAATAAGTTTGGAAGATACCTCAGCAGCTATTGGTATGTTATCTGATGCGGGTATTCAAGGAGGCCAAGCCGGAACTGTTTTAAGAGGTGCTTTGATTAATCTTGCAAATCCAAGTGATGGAGCCGCAAAATTAATGGAGAATTTAGGTATAAAGGCATTTGATGCAAATGGAAAAATGAAACCTTTGGGTGAAGTTGTGTCGATTTTAAAAGATAAAACGGTAGATTTAACCTCAGAGCAAAAGGCATCAGCTTTCGCAACCTTGTTTGGTAAAGAGGCCATGTCCGGAATGTTAACACTTGTAGATCAAGGGCCAGAAAAGCTTAATAAATTAAGTACGTCCCTTGCTAGTTGTGATGGAGCATCAAAGGAAATGGCCGGAACAATGCAAGACAACTTAAAAGGTTCAGTTGAGGCAATGAAAGGATCACTTGAAACTGCAGCAATTAAAATTGGTGATGTATTAGCACCAATGATCAAACAATGTGCTAACTATATCGGGGATCTTGTAAATAAATTTAGTGCATTGCCTAAAGAGACTCAAGAATTTATCGTTAAAATTGCATTGGTGGCAGCGGCAGTAGGTCCAGTATTAATTATATTGGCTAAACTAATCGAAAGCGTGAGAACGGTTATAAGCGTATTTACGGGAATTACAAAAATAGTTAATATAGTTTCAGCATTACCCGCATTAATGAACCCATATGTATTAGCAATTGTGGCTATAGTTGCCGCTATAGGATTTATAGTTTATGAGGTAATTAAACATTGGGACGATCTGAAAGAGTATTTCGGAGGATTTTGGGATTGGGTTAAAGGTATATTTAGTGGATTTTGGGAATGGCTTAAAAGCTTTTTTTCGCAATGGGGTACAACCATTTTATCTATTTTATTTCCTTTTCTAGCTATACCCATAAAAATATGGGAACATTGGGGCCAAATAAAAGAATGGTTTACTGATCTATTTAATAATATCGCAAGTATATGCGATAAAATTGGTCAGTGGTTTAGTGATGCAATCGATAAGTGGACAGGAATATGGGACGGATTCAAGGATTTTATGAGCTGGATTGGCTCTTCGATTTGGGAAGGATTAATTAGTGGCCTTGAAAAAGGTTGGGACTTTGTTTTTGAAAAAGTTGGAAACATGGCTGAGGGTATTAAAACATTATTTAAAAAAATATTTGATATAAACTCACCTTCAAGAGTATTCAGGGGTTATGGTGTTAATATTGGTGAAGGACTTGTTCAAGGGATTGATTCTCATAGTGATCGCGTTGGTGATGCCACAACTAATACTGCTAATAAAATTACTAAAGGGTTTGAAAATGTAATTAATTCAGATACAACATCGGAATTAGTTTCTTCATATAGTGGTGAGGCCGTGAGCGCTATTATTGGATCTATGGATGATAATTTCCCGGTTATTTCATTAGGTATAAATAAAATATCTTCTTATATTAATGGGGCGCTTGAGAATTTGCCAGTACCTGCAGCATCTATATTAAGCAGTGTACTTGGCTCAATGGGTTCAAAATTAAAAGAAATGGCGATTGATTGGGCAACAAATAAAATTGAAATGTCATCTAGCGTAGGTGTAGTTGCTTCTATAACTGATAAATTTAAATTGTATACAAGTGCAATAAATACATCGAGTGCAGCTTCAAAAATAGCTACTATAACTACTAATGCGTTATCATTAGCAACATCTATATTTACGACTGTTATGGCAGCATTAACCAGTCCTATAGGTATTGTAGTTTTGGCTATTACGGCTCTTGTTGCTGCGAGTTATTTATTATGGAGTAATTGGGATTCCATTGGCCCTAAACTTAAAGCTATATGGGAAGGCATTAGAGATTTTGCAATCAATATATTTTCGGGATTAGGGTCTATTTTTGAGGGGTTTGGTACTAATATTGTGGATGGGCTTTTAAATGGGATTATAAGTGGTGTTGAAGGTATAAAGAATTGTATTGAATCTATTGGTAATACCATAAAAAACACTTTTAAAAGTTTATTGGGGATAAACTCACCCTCAAAGATATTTCACGAATATGGTGGTTTCATTGGTGAAGGACTTGTAAATGGGTTAGACTCACAAGATACTGCAATTACTTCTAAATTTGGAGCTCTCGGTAATAAGATTAAAAATCTTGGTAATGTTAAACCTAATTTTAATCTTAGTAATGCAGCCTTGACCGGCGATTACAATGGATCAAGTAGCAGCTTAAGAAACAATGTTCCGAAACAGTATAATTTTACGCCTAATATAAAGATGCAAATATCAATTGCAGACACAGGAGCAAAGGGAACCGCACAACTTACAAGTGAATTAAAGAGCATGGCCCATAACGCCGTAAAAAACAGTATGGTTGATGAGTTCATGGCCGATGCATTAAGACTATAGAAAGGAGTGATAGTTAATGTCTAACTCTTATGGAGTTACCGAAGATTACTTGGATGGTCTTACTTTAAAATATGAGGATGGTTCAGAAGTCATTGCGGTAATCACTAATTACACTCCGGCCTTACCATCCTTTAAGCTTATAAAGAATAAACCACTAAAGGGTAATACTAGATTTCAGAGCATTAAAGGTAAGAATGATACTAAAATAAAATTTAGTGTGGTATTTGATATATCTACTCACGGCAAGGACTCTTATAAAAAATTCCTAGCACATGCAGGTGTGGATTTGTTCACCTTTATTGATGAATGGAATTATATCTATACTGGCAGAATTCAAGACAATATGTCCATGGACATGCCTATAGAGGGCGATATTTATTATGTGGGTGTAGAGATGATTTGTAATTGTGAGGTGAGTGGCACTTGATAAACGATTTTATAGTGTATAGCCAAAGAAAAACAGGAAATAAAACATTATCATCACAAAGCGATATTTCACAATACATTATTAATATCAATATTGATAGGCGTTCCGGAACCAATATAAATGAATGTAAGTTGCTATGTGATGGTATTCCTTACTCAAACGGAACGCCATTAGTTAGAAAATCAGTTGCAAATGATGCTAATGTAATCACTGATCCAATGGATAAAATGCAGATATTTATTAATGGGAAAATTCAATTCACTGGTTGGTTGGTTAACTATAAAATATCTAGTGATAATCAGCAAGTGGATCTGACATTGCATGATAATAGTATCCTATTAAAACGGGGATTAAACGCCCATCCGATGCCAAAAGTAACATACAAGGAAGTTTATAATACAACTGTAATTGCAATGTTGGCGGGAATTGTAGGTGTTACGGTCAATTTAGATCCTAAAGTGATTGAAAAAGCCGTGTTATTGAAAAAATATACAATAGAAAATGGCCAAAATATATATGATGCCATAGTTGAACTATGTCAGAGTTTAGATGCCGTTATTATGGCACAAAAAGACGGAACTATGATTGTAAAACCCGTATATTTAGAATATACCAGTGGATTTGATTTTAAATATGATGAGGTTGATCACATCACTGCAGCATCAACAACTATATCCACATCGATGTTAAAACCCACTATTTTAGTTAAAAATGAAAGTGATGAGAAGGCGAAAAAATCTTGGGTTTTCACCGATAAGGAAATGTTAAATTATTTGAATGGTTGGGACGATGTAGAGGTTATTGATTCAGATTTAGCAATAAATAAAGATGTGGCCCGAAACATGGCCCATGAAAGAATTTGTACAATGTGGAGAAGTGCCACAACGCAAGACATTGTTGCCGCTGACGGTAATATCGATATGGACGTAGATAAGGTTATAGAAACAATAATCGATGATAATTCCGATGTATATCGCGTAATTGGTATGACTACTGTATTTAATGAGACTGAGGGGTATATTGACCGATTAACATTGGAATGTATTCACCCGCATGATATTGAATTTTTAGGCGATATGATAGATTGTAAAGGCATGAGAGATGCAATAGTTGCCCAAGCTATGAAATATTTAAATATACCTTTTCACCCTGACATGTATTACAGGCAAGATCAAGATGAATGGGGCATGAAGGATGAGGCATTAATTACGCATACACTAATTGACATTGGAATGAAGTCACCGGACGCATTGACCACATCGCAACCCACTATTAAAAATGAATGGTGTTATTCAATCGCAAAAGATCAGTTACAAGCGGGTGACATAGTAACATGGCCCAATGATCAACGTGAAATGGGTTTCTATATTGGAAATAATAAAATTATCGAGGTTTGGGGTAGTGTTATATCAAATATGACACCGACCGCAATGCGATATAAAGGGTATTTCGTGAAAATAATCATGATGGATGATGCTTTTGGGGTTGTAGATCCCGAATGTTGGAGATTAAAGGAGTTGGAAGGTTGTGGCTAATTATTTTAAGGATTTCATGCAGCCGGCAAAAATTATATTTGAAAGGTTGCAGCAACAAAATAATAAAAGAATTGTTATAAATGGCAATGATGGATCTAAAAGTGGTGTCGATGTAATTCCACCTTTTTATCCGGATTTACCGGAGTATCCTTGTAAGCTTATCCGCGGATCAGACGGTAAAGTTACTGAAATCCAATATGGTGAAGATGCTCGAGGATATATATGGAAGCAGATTCTTCACAGAGGCTCAGATGGTAAAATTGATTATATTAAACAAGAAAACCCAGATGGCTCTTTCGATATTGTGCTTCATAGGGATAGTGCAGGTAAAGTTGAGATAGTTAATGTAGAATAAAGGCAGGTGATAGATATGGGATTGCCTAGTTATATTGTTAATATGGATGAGTTAGCAGATTTACTTAGTGATATGTTAAGTAATATAAATGTAGATGTTGGAGCTATAACCTTTTCTACAAATGAACTTGAAAGATTATTAACTGAGATAGATGGCAAAATACAAGGGGTAGATTATAATGCACTAATTACTGCCCTTAATCAACTAGGGGCTAAATTATCAGATTTGGGGGGTAACTTAGGTCTAACAGGGGTTCAAAAAATTTATGGTGAGATGTTAGAAATTACATCTATTGAAGGTCAACAAAGTTTAGAATTTACAGTTCCATCTACTGGCAGAATAACGGGTATAACCTATAGTTTGAGTTCCTGGAATTATGAAGATAGTTGGGATTTAGTTGTGGGTGATACTAAATTATTTAGTACAGTAAGAACAAAAGAATATGGTGAGCATAAGTTTTTTAATATGTTTTATTCTGTTAGTGGGGGGCAAGTAATTAAATTTAATTATAATAATACTAGTGGATCAAGTAAGATATTGTGGGTGGATTTTAATATCCTAGAGGATGTCTAATGAATCTTACTCAAGATAGCTTTCCAAAGTATGTTATTAACTTTGACGAACTGACCCAATTATTCAAAGAAAAGCTATTGCGAATAATTAACAATGAATTAAATAATAAATACCCCAAACTTAACACAAATAATCTTGAGGCTATGTTAGAAGACATAAAGGAACTGCTACCCACTGAACAATATAGAAGAATAAGAATAATCATAAATGATATAGTATATCAAGATATTATGGGTATACAGAAGGTAGAGGGTAGATTATTAGATGTGCCTCCTATTATTAGAGTTACTAAAGAATCCTTCCAATTTGAGAAAGATATATACCTTACTGGTTTGCAATTCAATCAAACAGGATGGAAAAAGAATGATAGGTATACTCTAGAAATCAATAAACAAAAAATAATTAATAATGCAACTATTAAAGAAATAGGAGAGCATAAGTATTTTAATACCTACTTCTTAGTCAATGCTAATACGCCTATTGATTTCACTTTAGATAATAGGAGTGGTAATAGTAGACAGACCATGATAGATCTTGAGTATATTGAAAGAACAGAGCCACTACCCCCACCTATTGATCCACCAACACCAAATCCTACTGGACCAGGAATAGAAGATATTATTAATGCATGGGATGTGGCTGTAGTAATGAATTGGGAAGAATATTCTAGTGGTGATTTAGATTTGCATGGCATTATTGGTGATAAACATATATATTTTGGTACCAAAGATCAATTAACGGATCAAGGTTTATATATGAATTTTGACTGTAGAAGTCATATGCAAAGTACCGACCCTGAGATACTTAGTGTGAAGGGGCATAAGAATAGCTCTCTAGCTATATACGTTCATAATTACAATGCTGTAATATTAACCCACCCCATAAGTATAAAAATATATGGTAAAGATTCTTTAGGTAATAATAATTTACTTAGAGAAATGAGTGTTACTTTAGAAAATAATAGTGATTATTTAATAGGTGTTTGTACCATAAATTTAAACACTCTAGAAATAATAGGATTAGATAAGAAAATAAAAACATTGAATGGAGGACTTTAAAATGGCAGATAATTTTTATTATGTAGAAGGAAATACCAGTGTAAAAAATCTAGTTAAAAACTTAGTAAAAGAGATAACTGAGAATGCAGGGATATATAAATGGAACCTGGTATATCCATCCTCTATTAATGAGATTGGTGTATCTACAACAACAACAGTAGACCTTATAACCGATGGGAGTACAACTACCAAAGTGAGTACTACAACTTTCTCAGTAAATAATATAAAAGACATGTGTATTATTGAGGCTACCACAACTTATGGTGAGTCTTTCTATGTGAAAATAGATAGAATACATGCGGACTTATCAGGTGAGGAGAAAAAAGCAATAAAAGCTTTTGAGTCTAATCATACCTACAATACTGGCTCAGGGTATATATCTCATAGAAATGATGCTGAAGTATTAGAACTTATGTATGGTATAACTAAGGGTACAGGGGGGGCTGATGTATATAGTGGTAACACCTCTAGCTTCGATGATTACGTAAGTGCAATGACCAAAGGTAATGCTCTGAATAATTTAAGATTGCAGATATCAAGTAGCTTAAATACTGAAGGTAATGACCTAGACATGGCAACAGGATTACAACAGATTTATAATTTTAAATTAGCTTGGTATAAGTATCTACCACCAACTATTAAAGATTTCCTGCCAGTACAATACTGGTTAAATATTACAAAAGATAGTATAAATTTAGTTTTAAGAGGTGATCCCTCGGCTGATACCGCACCCTATGAAAATTACCTAACCAGTTATGCTTATATAGGGGCATTAAAACCCCTTGAAGATTCAGCCACTACCGATGATGTATTTAACTTTGCTATAACAACTAGCTCAGATGTGGAACCTAGTTATGCAAAACCATATGGTGAAAGAACTGCTACTGGTGTGACCGATGTTTGCATGATAGCTAGTAAAATTGGTATGCCCTATCAACCACATTACCCTGCTTTTTATGCCACTAATCCTTTTATGGATAAATGTAATGTGGAAGGCTCTAGATGGAATCATAAGAAGCACCAGTTTAGTGATGTTACTCTAGTACACCCTATTGACATGGAAAGAGGAAAAATGATTAATGTGTTAGTAGGGGATGCTTCAAGTATCTATGATATGGATAAACTAGCCTACAAGAAAGATACTGCAGAGGAAGAATACTATAAGAAGTTTAAGATTACAGCTCCTTATAACTTTTTAAATAATAGTGCTCAGGTTAATTACTGCATAGCTCTTAGATGTTATAAAACAGTAGAATAGAGGTGGTATAAATGCTCTCACATACAACAATTCCCTTATGTAGTTTTAGATATGTGAGGGACACCCTTTCTAGTGTCTCATTTAATTATATTAATGAAGGTATAAGCAAGACAGAGACTAAATCAATTAACAAGGATAAAGTGACTGAAATTGATAAGTTCCAGGATATCTATATATATAATGAAGATCAAGTAATAAATAAAGATTATGGAAAAGAATTAAGTTCCTATTCTACTCATATTCAGATCAATACTTCTCATATTGTAGAAAGAGATACTATTATACTAGATAAACGAAAATGTAAGGGATTAATATCATCAGAGGTAAGGCAAATGTTTATAGGGGACTCTATAACATTATCCAATAATTATTATCCTAGCATAGGTAAATCTAGAGGCATTTATGTATATAAGAGTCTAAGTAATATAGATAAAAAAACCAAAATCTATAACCTTTATAAAAATAAATATGCACCTATAAGTAAAGACTTTAAGAATAAATACATTTGTGATTTAGAAAATGATATTAGTCAATATATAAACTATTCACTAGAAACTAATAATCATGAATTAAGTAAGTATTATTATAAATTAATAAATAGGCCTGATAATTTGGGTATCCAAAAAAATGAAATTAATTCCTTAATTAAAGATGAAATATCTATATCCCTTGATGATAGAAAATCCTTATACATTAACCCAAAAGAGATAAGCAAGTCCCTTACAGAGTATCAATTAGAGGCTGAAAGTCTTATCAACTTAGTTAAGTGTGTTACTAGGACCCCTTTATATAGAGAACATTTAATTGATTTATTAAGAAACAAAGAGGGATATCTAAGTAGGGAAATTGCCCATTCCCTGGGTAAAAGTGATAAACCGCTATCTTTAAATAGTGAGATTATAACAGGCATAATTAAAGATAATAGTCAAAGGTATTCAGCTAGGGAATATATAGCCAGCATAATTAAAGATGGTACTAAAAAATATTTTCATAGAGAAGCTAGATACCCTCTAATTAAAAATCCTAATGTGAAGCATTTCTATAGAGAATTATTAATTCCTATGATTAAAGATAAAAACAAAAAGTATTTCTATAGAGAAGACCTTATCCCTATATTTGACTTGAGTCATAAAAATTATTTAAGTAAAGAAATCTTAATTTCAGTATTTAAGAATAAAGAGAATTATCTAGGTAAACAAGTAATAATACCTGTTTATAAAAATCCAGAATCTTATCTAAGTCATATGACTACTATAAACATATACAAAGAATTAGAGAAATATTTGTCTAAATTAAAAGTAAAAATGATAGACCTATACGGTGAGGAAAGTAGATACTTATGCAGTAATATAGTAAATGGGATATATAAAGAAAACACTAAATTTATTAATGTGACCAAGCGATGGTGGTGGTTAAGTGATACCCACCCAAAGGATAAGCTAATTGTACCTAATAAAGATTATAGCAAAATGGGTGACTTATTAAATAATGATAACTTTGAGTATTTACGTTATAGCAATCATCCTATTGAATGGGGTAAGAGCTGGGGCACAGATTGGAGTATTCCTACTTATGATGTGTCAGTAGAAATAATGCTGGATTTAGTAAATATTATAATTATGATATGGCACAAAAACAATCAAGGTTGGTTTAATGTGACGGGTAAAGAAGCTATGCAATTACTACTGGAGTTGCTCTATGACTGGTATTCCATGCCTACTTCAACACCAAGCACTTCTTATTATAGAGCTTATAGGTGGATTCGTTGGGAGGCTGAGAAGGTATATTTCTTAAGCACAAAGAATGGTTTACAGGCTATTGGTATATTAGTAGCTAATTTAATAGACTACTTAAAATATCATCATTTCAATGTGGTACCCATATGGAAAAAACCTGGTGCCATGGATGAAGGTAGAAATTTTAACAAAATTGCAACCAATGGTGATCTAATGCAAGAAGTAGATAAAATCAAAGGCAATAGACACTATTTAATTGAATCTCAAAATTTTGAGAAAATAAATATATTTAGGAGGTAGTGAGTATGAAAATAGGAGACATAGATTTTAAAGACCCAAGACAAAAGGTGTGGGGTATATTAAAAAGTAAGGTTCTAACTAGTTTACCTTATGGAGGCGAAACCGATGATTCTGGTAATGCTATATCAGATTACGTTACAAGTTCTTATTCTGATGTATTAGCACAGGTTCATGATTTAATAGCTCAAGGAACTTCTAGTTCCAATATACAAGTTGTAGAGCTTGTACCATACAACTATGTTATTCAACCTAGAGTTTAGTAGGTGATAAGATGAAGCTTATAAAAGTTAAAAATGGTTTATTAGAGGCTGAGAATTTTTTCTTAGTCTCTACTTTTGGTGATTTTGCGGGTAGTAATAATGTAAGCAGAGATATAGCAACTGGTGAATTGAAATTAATATCTGATAATAAGATAGAAAGATCATTTGCTTATAATGAATTTGTGATAGAAGTTAAGAAAGAGAATTTTACAACCCCTAACCCTAGTAATTATGCAATGATCTACTTAGGCAATAGTGATTACACTTTTGGTATTAAGGACAATGAATTTAACACTCAGCATAATTATTGGAAGATATTAAAACAAGATAATTATATCCAGGCTTATGTAAGTGAGGATGGTGTAAATTATATCAACATAGGAGGCATGGAATTTTCGGAGGATATAACGAAACAAGGCTTTATGAAATATGGAACCGAGGATTTTATATTGGATGATTACAAAGTATATACTTGTCCTTATCTTACTATACAAAATTACCCGTCAGGTACTATATGTGAATTATATGATACTGAAAACAACTTATTAATTGCTAGAGCATTTGATGATAATTTTAAATGTAAAATATATTTAGATAACAACAATATAGAAGGATACTTCACATTTAAAGACACAGAGGGAAATATAATAGGTAATAATACCGATCCCTTAGTTTTGGGTTATGGAGATGTTTGGGTGTGTAGTCCTTATAATTTTGAAATCATATATCATGGAAGTGTAATTTCCGATATTACCCCCGCTTTATTACAAGATTTAGATGAATTAATGGTTATTAAAAATGTAGGAAGTAAAGATTACACTGGACTAGTAATAGGAACTCAAACTAGTTCAAATGACCTAGTACAGCTTAGCCTTGATGGTGTCACTTATGCAAATACTATAAGCATAGATATTTATCAAAATGAAGAAAAAAATATCTATGTAAAAGTAACTAAGAATGTGAATAACCATAACTTCTCAGTTAGAGATTTTCAATTAATTATTAATGAATAGGGGGTAACAATTGAATGAGTGAATTTTTTAATGTAACACTAGATAAAGATATACTACTTGATGATGCCTCTATAAGTCTGGGAATGGGATGGTCTAGTAGGAAGATACTAAGTGAGATACTAGCTCAAGTATCATTATTAATTAATGATAGTGTAACAAATGACATTAATAGTTGGTCAGGTGAGAAAATAACACAAGAAATCTTAGATCATGTAAAAGAGTTGATTAATGACAATACTACTAATGGCCTAACTACCTGGTCAAGTGAACAGATATTAGAACAAATTATAAATAGTAGAATTACTAAGTTTGAAGAACTATCCGATGTAGATGTGATAAATAAGAAGGATAAGCAGATAGTAGTTTACTCTGGAGACACTACTAAATTTACTACTATTGATTTAGGGGATATGGGAGAAGCAGCCGGACTAAGTTTAAAACAAATAAGTAAGATGGGTACTACAGGAAGTGTTGCTACCCCTAATATTGTGGATATACCTATAAGTACTCTTGATTTTAAAGTACCTAAAGTCAATGTACTCAAATTTCAATTAGGAGATCAAAATGTAATTAAAACCAAGAATGCTTTTACTAATGGTGAGGGCAATGACTTTGTATCTGATGATATGATTATATTTGATGGTACTGCTCATTTAAAAACAGACTTCACATCTACCATGATTAAAGAAAGTAACATTGACACCTATAAGACTTATAGTGTGGCTATAGATAAAAGCAACCTCAAAACAATAACTAGTTTAAATGTGACAGCAAGTGGTACTGACCAAATACTAAATATGAAAGCAATCCCTAATGATAGACTATTATTATCAAAAGGTGATATGAACTTATCAAATGCTAGTAATATAGATGGGTTTACTCTAACTGCCATAGGTAGTAATTTAAGAATTGTTTGCAGCGTTGATAGTGGTACAACTTATAAATCATTTAATGTGGATCATTGGGAGACTGTACCCCTAACTGCCTCTGATGTGAAGTCTAGAGGTATGACTCTTGCAAATTTTAACTCCATCACTAGTAACTATTGGAACCTATTAGCTACCACAAGCAAGATAAGGTTTGCTTACTTAATGCAAGATGATAATTCAATAGATGATTTAAAATTACAGTATGATGGTCAAGGATTCTGGTTAGAAGCTAAAAACACTGAGTATGATGTGATCTATGCTTCTAATAGCTTAATGCAAGTTAAATTATATATAGGCGGAGATATAAAAATAAATTACTAAAGGATGTGATAAAATGTCAAGCCCATTGGGATTAACAATAAAGACAAGCTTAGATACTATGTTAGTGGGAGATTGTATTCCATGTAGATATACTGCAACTACAAGTGGTGTTGCTGGATTTTTTAGTGAACTTGGTACATGTATTGCCAATGAAATACCCATTACTGGTAGTGCAACTCCAGATGGATTGTTTTATTTTATTAAAACGGCAAAAGGAACTTTAATAGCAGATAGAGTAATACAAACTAATATTAGTTGGGATGTATTAAATACCTCTAGATTTATAGAAGGGAAACCCTTACAAGAAATTCCTAAAATGATATCTGAGGTACTTCCTTTAGGTAGAATATTTTATTCAGGACAAACTTATCCTGCGTATAAAGCATTTGATTTAGATATTTCTACTTATTGGTACTTTTCAAACGCATTACCTAAATATATAGGTTATGAATTTTTGAACCCTATTATAGCTAAGGCTTATGCCATAACCTCGGCTAGTGGTGGAAATCAAGATGGTTCTCCTACTACTTGGACATTTGAAGGTAGTAATAATATCTTAAATGATACAGATGATTGGATGGTATTAGATACAAAAACTAGTCAAGCAACATGGGCAACATCTGAAAGAAGATTATTTAGTATTCCAAATAATACATCTTATAAAAAATATAGAATATATATAACTAATTCTCAATCTGGTACTATAAATGCTAGTATAGCTCAATTAGAAATATATTCTAATAAAATAATTCGTTCTCTTTCTGGTGGATGTGCTTATACGGATGCTAATGGGAATATGTCATTAACTGATAAAAGTTTGGGAGCTTTTCCTACTAATAATGAATGGGATAAATATATAGTTAATAATACATTAAATGGGAAAATAACTAAAGATAACAATACAGTATGGAATCATAAAACTACCATTCAAAACTGGTGCAGAGAAACTCCAATAAATGGAATATGGGTAAATACCAGTGGTTCCACAACAGCCTCTAATATATCGAGAATGCTTAGAGGGTATAGAAATGATGGCTGGAATAATGTAAACTGGACTACGTCTAATAGTGCATATAATTTGGGTTTTAGACCTGTATTAAATTATGTGGAAACAAATATAATAAATGAGGTGATTTATTAATGGCTACAATTGGGCAAGCTTTAACAGCACCTGAGACTGGATGGAAAAGATATGACGATACCGATAGTAGAATATCTTATAATGGAACTTGGGTAACATCATCTGGTAATAGTTCATACTATAATAACTTAATGCACTATTCGTCAGTTCCGGGAAGTAAGGTATTATTCAAATTTTATGGTACAAAACTAAGAATAATATCACAATTATTCTCAGTATCAGATACTGATACTATAATTATGATAGATGGTATACAATATACTTATACTGAATACTCTTCATCATCTAATATTTATCAAGCTTTGGTATTTGAAATTACCAATCTTTCATTAGGAAATCATATAGTATCAATAATAACCTCAGATGATTGTTCTACCAGTAAATATTGTAGATTAGATGCCATAGACATAGACTCTAATGGGTTTTTAATACATCCAATTTTAAATGAAGTTCATAATATTAATGACATAAAAAATATTGGCGATTGTATTCCATGTAGATATACCACTTTAATTTCTGGGCAAGTGGGAACATTTAGTGAGTTAGGTACTACAATTGCTTCCTTAATTCCCCCTACTTCTTCTGCTATACCTGATGGCAGTTTCTATTGGGTATACGTAGGCAAAGACTACTTAGGTAGGAAGAAATTTATTGCTGATAGAAATATACAGCATAGTATTTCTTGGGACACTTTAAATAGTGCTGGGATATGTAGTGAATTACCCTTGGCCTATATAAATGACGTTGATGCTATACCTAAAATGACCAACAATATAGCACCATCTGGAGTAGCTTTAGCTAGTTCTACTATGACTGGTTATGATGCATATAAAGCTTTTGATAAGGTAGATGGGTCAGATTCATCTTGTTGGATAAGCAATAACATTGCAACTGGTTGGCTAGAATATGATTTTGATTTACCAAAAATAATTAAAAAATATACATTAACTCATTATTATTCTACCATAACTTGGTCACCTAAGTCGTGGACATTTGAAGGATGGAATGGTAGTTCATGGGTAGTTTTAGATACTCAAACAAATATAACTAATTGGTATAATGGTTCAATCAAAGAGTTTAATATTGCAAATAATATTTCTTATACAAAATATAGATTGAACATAAATGCAAATAATGGTCACACCTATATTGCTATCTATAAGTTAGAAATGTTTGAATCTCAATCAAAACAAAATAATTTTTCAATAAGATTACTTACAGGAGGTACTTCTGCATTAGATTTAGACAATGAATGGGATAAAATTATTGCCAGTTCAACTCTTGGTGGAACCATAACTGCTGGAGATAATAATGTATGGAATTGGAGTAACCCAAGCCCCGCGAGTTTAGTATCTACAAGAACAGGCCCCACTACTACTAATGTTAGAGGATATGCGTTAGTGAATACATCATACCCAACAACTGCTACAAATCTTGTAGATGCCTCAAATGGTTTTAGGCCAGTATTGTTAGTAGAAACTTTAGTAGTTGATAAATTCTTAATTAAAAAAGATTCTAATTATTATTCTATTGATCCAAAATATTATGATGTAGCATTACACTCATTTTTACCACTAACTCTTACGGGTGGATCAATGCCAAACAAAATTGATATTGATACTTTCGGGTTCGATGATATAAATAAAATTTTATCCAGTATGACTAGCGGATCTGACACGTTTAAACCGATAGATAAGTTTGATAAATTTGAAATTAAATTATACAAGATTACTTAAAGACACTTACTTGAATGTAGGTGTCTTTTATTATACAAAAATTTAAAAAAGGTAGGTACAATATGGAAATTATATTACAAACAGGATTATTAAGATTATTACCAAAGCCGATAACTTACATGCTTTTATTTTACTTTGCATGTAAGTTTTTTGATTTTACAAGCGGTATTTTAAAATGTCTCAAAAGCACCGGAACGGGGTATAAAAGTTCTAAGATGCGTGATGGTATAATCACATGGATCGGTGAACTTATTGGAATATTATTCGTTCTTGGATTAGATCTGTTATTTGGTTTGAATTTCGTACTATGCGGGGCAACCTTGTCGCTTTTCATCGTTAAAGAAGGTGGAAGTATATTAGAAAACCTTGCGGCGTGTGGAGTTAATATGCCGGATATAATAAAGGATCGACTTGAAATATTAAAAACAAACAAAAATAATGATTTACCAGTAAGTAAAGAGTAGTTTTATAGCTACTCTTTTTTAATACAAAATTTTAGAAATGAGGTATGTTAAAATGAAAACTTTTGATTTAAAAGCAAGATTAAGAAATAAGGGCCTTTGGGTTTACATGGGTGGCGTTGTGGTTTCAACAACTCAATTGTTAGGGTTTAAGATCTTTCCAGAAGATTGGGCCAACACATTAAATTTAATCATTGGAGCATTAGTTGGATTGGGTGTACTTGTTGACAATAGTACAAAAGGTTTAACAGATAGTACAAGTGATAAGGAGGCGTTACAATAATGATTATAGGTTTAAGAGGTGGCCACAGTTCCAATTGTGTTGGAGCCGTTGGCATAGTTAACGAATATGACCAAATGCAAAAGTTTTATGAGGTAGTGGCTGCATTATTAAGATCAAAGGGCCACACTGTTATTGATTGTAATTCAAATGGATTAAATGCTGGTGCTGAACTATCACAAGGGGCAGCAGCCGCAAACAATGCAAAGGTTGATATATTTATCAGCTTACACATGAACGCATCCAATGGTCAAGGTCATGGCGTTGAGGCCCTTGTTAGTTCTGTAAATAGCAAAGCATATTCAGCAGCACAAAGGTTATGTGATAACTTTGCAGCACTTGGGTTCACTAATAGAGGTGTTAAGACTAATAATGGCCTTTATGAAATGAACCACGTTGCAGCACCTAACATAATATTTGAAATGTGCTTTTGTGATAATGCAACAGACATTGAGATCTATAATAATTACTCATGGGATCAATTGGCCCTTACTTTCTGTAAATCAATAGATCCTAACATTTCTGGAGATGGAGTTGATACATCTAAAAATTATGTTATTACAACTTATTTACCGGCTGTATACCATGGGTATGATGGGGTTGACATAAAATCTATACTTGAATATTTTGATGGTGTTAAAGTTTACGTAAGGGGTAATGCTAAGGGTATATGGATCGAAACTGAATATATACCAATGAGTAAGTGCAATGAACTAAGATCAGCATTAGGCAGTTGGTTTTATTCAATAGAAAAATAATTTAAATAGCAAGAGTATTTTGAGGGTATGGGATTAATCCTGTACCCTTTATTTTTTTGTCTAAAATTAGATAAAATAGTGGGATATAATTGTAAATACGTGTACAATATACATAATAAAAGATTATACAAGGGGGAATATAATTAATGAATTTAAATTGTTTTACAAAATGGAAAATAACATTTTCGTTAAGTGGTTATATTACTTTTCCGAATGTAGTTAAAATACATGAATTTGAATTTATGAAAAAAGAAAATAGTGTATTGGCTACAACAATAATAGAATTTAAAAATATAGAGGAAGCACAGAATATAGCAAAAGAAAAAATCGATGAATTACTATGTGTTATAAGTGCAATGTTGAAACAAAAAATTACAGCAGAATTAAAAGAAGTACAACCTATAATTACTTGCGGAGTTCATGGACAGGCAATTTCATATTTAAATTGTAAAATGAAAGTTAATCAAGTATTTCCTAGTGATAAAATCGAAGAGATTAAGAAATTGTATGATATGTCATTGATAGATGATAATGTTAAAAAGGTTGTCACTTTACTAAGTAAAGCATACCCAAGAACATGGGAGAATTTATATAAAATCTATGAAGTAATAAATAGAGATACGAATATTGAGAGAAAAGGTTGGGCAACTAGCAAAGAACTTAGAACTTTTAAGCAAACAGCGAACGACCCCAATGTATTAGGTATAATTGATGCAAGACATGGACATACAAGTGCTACAGCACCTAATAATCCAATGGGTATTAATGATGCAATAGCATTAATAGAAAAAATAACAGATGATTGGATAGAATATAAGAAAAACTAAATTAATACAATAATACAATCAGTAGCTAGGAGAAATTCAAACTACTGCCTTTCATTTGTCGAAAAATAATAAAGAAATATTATTAAATAATATAGATTATTTTGTCGCATTATGTTATTATATAGACATACAAAAGATACCCAATCCCCTTATCTCTCATAATCTCATAGATATAAAGATGCAGTCATTAAATTGGCTGCATTTTTTGTCGTTATTTTTGTTGTGAAAAATTGAAAGTTATTGTATATATTTGCGAATATAACCATACAAACAATTTATTATGAAAGGGTGAGAATATGAGTAGAGCAAAATCAAGTTTAATGAAGTCAGCATTAGGATTTTTTTTAGCTGCAATATGTATAATGTATCCTCAGCAAATTGGAGGATTTGCTGCAAAAGGTTTAATTTTATTTTCAGATATATTTAGCAAAATTGTTACTCCTATATTTTTAAAGGCACTTGGAATTTAATTATGTACAAGCGTTACATAAAAAGATTTATAAAAAAAGAAAGGCAGTAATAGAAGTTACCACTAGTCCATTTTGCAAAAAATATCATAACTCTAATTTATTTAATATTCAATTGAATAAATTCATAAAAAATAGAGATAGTATTTAGGTTAGTTACTTAAAATACTATCTTTTTACAATATTCAGGGGATATATAATGTTTATACATTTAGTATATTTGACAAAAGTTACAAATAATATACAATTAAAGTATAAATTACATAAGGGGGAGTAATAATGAAAGGCTTTAAAAGAATACTTGCTAGTTTTGTTACTTTAATAACATTATTAGCATTAAATCCAATCGCAGTACATGCAGAATGGAAAAGTAATAATGTTGGTTGGTGGTATACAGAAGGAAACTCATATGATACCAATTGGAAGCAAATTGATGGAAACTGGTATTATTTTTATTCTGATGGATACATGGCGCATGATACAACAATTGATGGATGCTATTTGAATTCCAATGGAGCATGGACAACTAGTGGAACTAATACTTCTTATAGTAGTGGGGCAACAGATAAACAAAGCCAAACTGCATATTTATCAGCAACAGGTGATAAATATCATAGTATTCCTAATTGTGGAAACATGAATGCTAGTAAGGCAACAAAAACTACAGTCGCTGAAGCAGAAAAAAAAGGTAAAGAACGTTGTAGTAAGTGTTGGTAAAGAATGATTTTAAGGGGAAATAATAATGAAAAAAACTAAAAGAATATTTAGTCTACTGTTAGTTGCACTATTTTCAATAGTATTAATTTCATGTGGTGGTAGTAATCAAGTTAGTAATAAAAATAATACAGCTGCAGTAGAAACAAATGGAAGTAAACAAGTAGAACAAGTACAAACTAAACAAGCAGAACAAGTAGAAACTAAAAAAACAGGATGGATACAGGAAAATGGGAACTCGTATTACTATAACAGCGACGGTAAGATGCAAACTGGATGGATTAAAGATAATAATAAAAGTTATTATTTAAATTCATCAGGCATTATGCAAAAAGGTTGGATTAAAGACAATGGAAAAGACTATTATTGTGATAATTCTGGAGTAATGCAAACTGGTTGGAAAGAAAGTAGTGGCAAGTGGTATTACTTAAATGCTGATGGATCAATGGCAACTAATAAAACAGTTGATGGTTATTATTTAGCAGATAATGGAGCTATGCAAGAAAAGAGTACAAGTGTTTCAAATACAAATAGCAATTCAGTTGTCGATAATAATTTAGGTGCCACTAAATATGTAGATGCAAATGGAAAAGGTCTTATAAAAGGAAGTAAAACTCACATATACCATGTACCAGGAAGCACTTATTATAGTAGAACTACAAATGTTGCACAATGGTTTAAAACAGTTAAAGAAGCAGAAGCAGCTGGTTATAGAGCTCCCGAAAGATAGAAAAATAATAAAAATAGAGGTAGTATAGGTGATTAAAAAATACTATCTCTATTTTTATTGAGTTATGATATTTTAATTATTGACAAGAATTACTATTAATATACAATTATGAGTAAGAGGTAAGGGGGAATAAAAATGAAAAGAACTAAGAGCGTATTTAGTTTAGTACTAGTTATTCTATTTTCAGTATTTTTAATTTCATGCGGAAAAACTGTACAAGCTATTAAAACCAATAATACAGCTGTATCAACAGAGACATTAGTAAAAGCAGAAACGCCAAAAGTATTAAGTGATATAAAAATTCACTATATAGATGTAGGACAAGGTGATAGTGAATTAATTCAAATTGGAGATAAGAATATTCTTATAGATGCTGGAACCAGTGATAAAAAAGCACTTAATTATTTGAAATCAATAGGAATTACTAGAATTGATTATGCTATTGCAACACATCCACATGAAGATCACATAGGTAGTATGGATGATGTTGCTAAAGCATTTGATATTGGAACGTTCTATGCTCCAAAAGCTACAAATACAACTAAAACTTTTGAAAACTTAGTAAATTCTCTTAAAAATAAGAATTTAAAGATGACAGTACCAAAATCGGGAGATACATTAACTATAGGAGATGCAACACTGACATTTTTAGCACCTAATAGTGAGAAATACGAAGATCTAAATAATTATTCTATAGTAGTAAAATTAAAATATGGAAATAATTCATTCATATTTATGGGTGATGCTGAAGATATATCTGAAGGTGAAATATTACAAAAACAACTCGATGTTCAGGCTGATGTAATTAAGGTAGGACATCATGGAAGTCATTCTTCAACTACACAAGCATTTTTAGATAAAGTAAATCCTAAATATGCAGTAATAAGCTGTGAAAAAGGGAATGATTATGGTCACCCACATAAGGAGACTTTAACTAAACTTAATGCTAAAAACATTAACGTATTTAGAACAGACATAAACGGTACAATAATAGCTACAAGTGATGGTAATAATATGAAATTTAATGTAAATCCAGTAGATAAAGCTTTAGATGTACCAGGAACAACAAAAAAGAAATAAATAGATTATAAAAGCAATAGCATTAATAAGTTATTGCTTTTTTATATTTACAAAATAATCAAATAGTAGTAATATATAAACAAACATAAGTTCGCACAAACAAACATTCGATAGGTGGAGGTTATTATGTCTCTTTTTAATCAAGCACAATGTCTTTTTTATACAAATGAAAATAAATTCAATATACAAACAAAAGAATATAAATGTACAGTTGTATGTCAAAGTAGTTATGCAAGTTTTGGAATATATGAAGTTGGATTGCAATTCTTATTTGACATTAAGAGTTTAAAACAAGCATTAATAAACTATAAAACTATTGAAGATGACGGTGTGTATATGGATTTTAAACAAAAAAATATATTGCCAGAGAAGTGTAAGATTAAGATAGAAGCCACAACAAGTAGGATAAAATTCTATGTATTTAATGCAGATTCTTTTCTTGAAATCAAAACTGAACACTTAATGAAAATACTAGATATAAAATAAGGGGATGGTTAAATGTTAACTGAAAGGCAAAAGGAAATATTTAATATTATTGAGGATTATATTGAAGATAAAAAAATACCACCAACAGTTAGAGAAATATGTAAAATTGCTGGATTGCTTTCGACATCTACAGTGCAAGGATATATAAATAAATTAGAAAAAGAAGGGTATATTTCAAAAGAGAAAGGTTGTTGTAGGAGTATAAGAATAAAGAAAATAAGTTAATTTAACGGAGTGGTTATTATGATAATAAAAGAAAAAGAAAACTTATTTAAAATATCATCTTATTTAGAAAAGAATGGGCTCATGGGGATAGATTTAGAATCAAAGCCTAGTGAAAAGGATTTAATAAATGTAGTAGATAAATATTTAAGACTAAACTATTGTGAATTGTATAATAAAAATAATTTAGAAGTTATATTTAAAAAAGCTAGGGAAGATGAAGATGTAAAACTAAAAGTATTTAATGCTATTAGTAAATTTATTCTTAACTAACACAAATTGATATTATGTAACAAAACATTATTTGAATTATATATTGTGTTAGAATTAAATTGAAAATTTAGAGTTTTCTTAGAAAGCATCCAATAACAAAATACGATATTTTATATCATACTTTGTTATTGGATATGTAATAAATAGCACTATATAATTATTGCTAGAATCCCCGGCTAGGAGATGACGTTTATGATAAGAATTTATTTATCTAGAGTATTAGGGGAGAAAAGATGGAGTCAAGCTGATTTAGCTAGAAAAACTGGAATAAGACCTAATACTATTTCTGAACTTTACAATGAATTAGTTGAGAGAGTTAATTTAGAACATCTTGATAAAATATGTGAAGTTTTAGAATGCGATCTTACAGATATATTAAAATATGAATCTAATAAAAAAAATATTGATTAATATTGGGAATTTTAGATAAAGGAGGTATTGCATTTTAGTTTTTAAATAGTATAATATATATAAGTTCCGAATAGTTGGATTAAAACTAACAACAACTTGTTTGCTTACATAAAAGTAAGTTTTGACTAACAAACTTTTGGGACATATACGATATGAAAGGTGTGGTTTATGGAGTTATAACTTTTTTTGTTATCTAATGTGTAATATTGAATTAAAAATTAATTTTTTTAATTTTGAAAAATTCAAACTAATTTTTTTAGTTTGAATTAAGACAAGTCTACATTTAATTGTAGATTTTTAAATATTATTATACTCTATTCAGCTTGTTAATTAGCTTAGAAGTGGAGTAGTTAGACTTTATAAAATAAAGGAATGTTAACACATTCAACAAAAAAAGGAGGTTTTTAACATGCATAAATTTAATATAAAAGAAATTGCAATGCTAATTTCGTTAGTATTGATATATTTGGGCGTATTAGGAATAGGGGTTCAGATATTTGAATTGTTTATTCTACATCTTGGAATTATAAAAAACATTAACCTAACTTTAATTCCAATAGTGAATTTAGTTTTAGGGTTTTGCATTTGGAGTTATTTTATGATAACAAGTGATAAAAATATTAAATAGTATTTATTATGAACTATTAAAACATTATTTGTTTTAATAGTTCATTTTTTTAATATCTCATTTTTAATCAAAATAATTCTTAGGAAGATTAAAAGTTTCTATAATTAGTTTTTGTGATTCCTTAGTTGGTAGAAATCCACCTGTTTCCCATTTAATAATTGTAGTTTCACATTTGTTAAGCTTCTTACCAAAATTTATCTGAGATAAACCACTAAGAAATCTAATCTTACGAATTTTATTTGCAATCGTATCTTCAGGTAAATCCTTAAGATGTTTATTTAAGAAATCCCTGTAACTAATAGAAAAAGGTTCGAAAACAGTTTTAAATGTTGCGCTTTCATAAACGGTGGAACTGGCTGTGGAAAAAGTACAACGCTCTATACAATATTAAAGGAAATTGATTCAAAAACTTTGAATATAACGACTTTAGAAGATCCAGTTGAAATCGTTATGCAAAATATTAACCAAATAAGTTTAAATAATAAAGTAGAGCTAACGTTTGCAAATGGACTTAAGAGTATATTAAGACAAGATCCTGATGTAATTATGATTGGTGAGATACGAGACGAAGAAACTGCCAATATAGCAGTGAGAGCTTCAATTACGGGTCATAAGGTGTATAGCACAATTCACTGTAAATCAGCAAGAGAGGTCTATATAAGACTAGAAAACATGGGGATTAAGCCATATTTATTAAGTGATGCATTAGTCGGAATAATATCTCAAAGATTAATAAAAACTTTGTGCGACAAATGTAAAGAAATAGATTATGAAAATTCATTAAATGAGAAAGTAACATATAAAAAATGTGGTTGTAGAGATTGTAATTACTCTGGATATGCTGGAAGACAGATTGTAAGTGCAGTGTACTTTTTGCACGAGGAAAAGAGTAAAACTATAGAAGAATTACATGAGAATAGTAATTATTTATCAAACATAAATATGAAATTAGATTTGGAAAAATTATTGATTCAAGGAAAAATATCTAATGATGATTATTTGGAGTTTATTGAAGGAGAACGTTTAATTGTACAATAGTAATACAAAAAATAATATCAATGAGAAATATAACTCAAATTTGCAACATATTAAATTAGTAAAGAAGTTAAATTTTCTAACGAGGGTAAAAAAGATACTATTTAAGGTCAAAGTAGATGAACAACAATTATCTTTAATTGCGGCTAATTTGGCACAGCTTTATAAGGCTGGAATACCAATAACTACAGCTTTGGAACTAGTTGCTGATGTTTTGCATAGTAAAACATATAAAGATAGTTTGGGAAAGGTTTTAATGAGTATAAAGCAAGGAAATAGCCTATCAGAAGGTTTTTCAGAATTTAAAGAATTATATCCTGAATTTTTTATAGGAATAATAGCTATAGGAGAAAATACAGGAAAGTTATATTCCGTATTAAAAGGTTTAAACGTTTTTTATGATAAGTGTTTTTTTATAAAAAAAGAAATTAAAAATGCAAGCGCTTATCCCCAATTTATATTTGTGTCAATTATAATACTTACGATATTTTTTCTAAACAAAATACTTCCTAACTTTTGTGAAATTTATAATAGTATGAATATAAAGTTACCGGCAAACTGTAAAGGTTTGTATGATTTAAATAATTTTTTTAAAAATGAACCGTTGCTGACAACTATAACTATAATTTCTTGGACATCAATAGCAGGAATACTTTTTAAATATTTTGCTAATAGGATTAGTATTGATAATTTTACAAAAATAAATATAGTCAAATCATTTTTTGAATATATTATGGTGGTGCTTTTTTCAATAATAACAAGTACAGGGATAAATATTTCAAAGGCTCTCGAATCTTGTGAAAATAGCATTGGCTTTGATTATTTAAAAAAGAAAATAAGAAAAATAAATATTGATATTTTAAATGGAAAAACATTGACTGAATCCTTAGAGAAAAGTGGCATATTTTCAAAGTATACATTAGCAATAATTAAAATTGGTGAGGAAAGTGGAACTATAAACGTGGGTTTTGAGGAACTTGCAGATAATTTAGAACGGCAACTATTTCAGCAAATAAAAAAATATCTTAGTTATATTAGCCCGATTTTTATGTTTATAATGGCTGTTTTGGTAGTGACATTTATGGTTGGATTTCTAATTCCATTATTTGATAACATGAAAAGTGGAATTAGAGGGTGAAAAAAGATGGATTTACATTAATGGAAACAATTATAAGCATCTTTATATTAACTGTTTTGTTTAGCGTAGGAATATCTCAAAGTACGTTTGGAAACAATTTAGTATATAGTATGGAAAAAACAGCTTGTGTTTATGAAATACAAAATATACTCTCGTATGGGAAAGCAGTGTGTAAAGAAAAAAATAAATATGGGAAAATTGTTATAGATTCGAGCAAAAATGAGATTAGATTTATAGAAGGATGGGATAATATAGAAAAGGTCGTAAAATTACCTACAGAAATTATAATAGTTAATAAATATAAAAGCATACAAATTACATCAGAAGGGAAAATAGCACAAGGTATTACCATAGAACTCATAGATAAATATAGAGAAAGGCAAGATATAACTATTAGTGTTGGGGTTGATTTAATTACTATTAAAGATGGTGAATTTTTATGAAGAAGCAAGGTAGTATGCTAATTGAAGTAGTAGCTTCAATTATGATTTTATTGTTAACTACGACTTTTATTATAAGTACTAGCATACAAAACATCGATATTCTAAAAGAAAGGATTTTATTAGAAGAAGTTAATAGAGATGTATGTAATTTGAAAAATGAGTTTAAATATAATATTAATAGAAATGAAATAGAAGAAATGTTAGGTGATGAAAAAATAAGA
>Ga0302173_10000021_pt1 | contig 78840 bp, 67 predicted proteins | sample I_Fen_N3_1_FD_198785 | JGI IMG/M metagenome (GOLD analysis project Ga0302173, IMG submission 198785) | Peat permafrost microbial communities from Stordalen Mire near Abisko, Sweden - I_Fen_N3_1 | ecosystem: Environmental > Terrestrial > Soil > Wetlands > Permafrost | place: Sweden: Abisko... | reverse complement strand
CCCAATGGAATATTGCGCGTTGACAAAGTTATGAGTACCGATTCGCTAAAACTACGTCTTGGGCACTACGCACTACCTCAATTGAAAGGATCAATAAAAGAAGAAATGCGCAACGTAAAAGGACATCAAGTTCATATAATTAATAATGGAATTTACCAGTTGGCTCTGATTTCGCTAGAAGGTTGGAACTCCATAGAGTTTGTGCGCTCGAATGGATTACACCCTGAGAGTGATCAAAGTGAAGTGATTAATGCTTCAGATCAGTTTTCGCCGGCTAAGCATAGCCAGAAAATGTACATAAGCTTGATGCTTTGGAAAAAGGCTAACGAAAAGTGGACCAACGATGAGTTAGTACCAGTAAAGGGAATACAACATTCCGCAGCTAAAGATCGCGTAACAATACTATTTAAGAATGGAGACAAAAAAGTACTAAACTTTGATTAAACCAATCTGAATTGCATATGCGAAGTAATGCGGAGGGTGTCCAAAATGATTGGTCACCCTCTCTTTTTTTTCAAATTAGCGATCGTCAATCCATACTGACAATATCGATTGTCTCGATAGCCTAATGTCGAGACAATCGACAGCCCAATGTCGAGACAGCCGACAGCCTAATGTCGAATGAATCGACATTAGGCTATCGAATAGTTCGAATAAGTAATGTGGGGAAAATCGATATCACTCAGCGCACGCTATTGCCTGATGGAAAAATACAATTTAGCCCAACCTGCAACCTGAGAGCTTAGCATTGAACTTCGATTAAATACATTGTTTTGCATTTCGCTGTTTAAATTAATCAATAAAAAATGAGATAAAATAAAATATCAAATTCATTCAAGACTATAAGCAAACCTCAGAATTAGCACATACAAAACATTGAACAACAATCAAATAAACACCATGAATGAATTTTGAACCTATTTGAATGAATAGTTATCCACCTTGACTGAGCGATATAATACATTTGCATTCGTTAAGCAATATTCTCCGAAAACATTGTAAAATTATTCTCTAACTAAAATAAATAATATGAAGAACGAAACCAGTTAATCCTAATGTGGCGAACTAATATGTTTAATCGCCGTATTTCAAACAACATTTGTATTATTCTAATATTAATTAAATCTAAAAATCATGGATGTAAAAAAAATTTTATGTATCCTGACTTTATTTGCTGGGTTAACACCAGTATTCTTAAGCAATGGAAATGAATTAGTCGCTCAAAATTCAGTGACACAGCAAAACAAAAGAACTGTTACAGGTAAAGTAACCGACAAGAATGGGGAAGCTCTAATTGGAGTCAGTGTCAAAATAAAAGGTAGCAATACGGGAACAATTACTGACGTTAATGGTGGATTTTCGCTTAGTAATATTGAGTCTTCTACAGTATTATCCTTCACATATATTGGGATGAATAACCAAGAGGTCAAAGTCGAAAACCGTAGTTCAATCAATATTAAACTCGATGATAATTCTGTAAATATGGATGAAGTCGTCGTTGTTGGTTTTGGGACTCAGAAGAAAGTGAATCTTACAGGAGCTGTAGGGACACTTGATGCCAAAGAATTAGAAGCTCGCCCAGTCCAAAATGTAGCGCAGTCACTTCAAGGATTAATTACGGGGTTAAACATCTCTCAAAATCAAGGGAGTCTTGAAAGCAAACCCAGTATAAATATCCGCGGAGTAGGCACTATTGGGAAAGGATCGAGCGGAGATCCATTAATTCTTATTGATGGTACAGAAGGAGATATCAACGCAATCAATCCACAAGACATTGAAAACATCTCCGTTCTTAAAGATGCAGCTGCTTCTTCAATTTATGGATCACGTGCACCTTTTGGTGTTATTTTAGTTACAACAAAAAAAGGAAAAGCCGGTAGGCTTTCTGTTAGTTATAGCAATAATTTCAAATCAAGCTCTCCTGTAAGAATGCCTCATATGATGGATTCGTATACTTTTGCTTTATACTTTAATGAAGCATCCAAGAATAGTGGCTCCGGCGCTTATTTCGATGATGCATGGTTGAAAAGGATTCAGGATTTTCAAGCAGGAAAACTGGTAAACGCAAATGGATTACCAATGACAACCATTGCTAATGGTAGTCATTGGGCTGATTATAACGGAGGCAACGATAACATTGATTGGTACAAAGCCCTATACAAAAGTTCAACTCCCTCACAAGAACATAATTTTAGCGTTTCGGGAGGAAACGAAACTACTAAGTATTATTTTTCTGGAAATTATCTGGATCAATCTGGGTTAATGAAATTTGGAGGAGACAATTTTAATCGTTACACTGCAACTGCTAAAATTGAAACGAAATTAGCTAGCTGGGCAACTATTGCTTATAATACAAGATGGGTACGCCAGGACTACGTAAGACCGTCTTCACTAACTAATGGACTTTATTCTGATTTAGCTCGTCAAGGTTGGCCCATATTGCCTTTATATGATCCTAACGGACACTTATTCTCATCTCCTTCACCAGCATTAGGATTAAGAGATGGTGGCCGCGATAAGACTCAAGAAGATTGGTTGTATCAACAAGCCAAATTAGTCATTGAACCAATTAAAGGATGGAAAACCACCGCTGAACTTAACTATAAGACAAATGATCAGTTCAGACACTGGGACTCTCAGATAACTAAAAATTACGACATTAACAATAATGCATATGTGTATAACTCTTATTCAAATGTCCACGAAGGTGCTTATCGGACTAATTTTCTAAACACTAATATATTCTCTGAATATACAAAAGAAGTAGAAGGGCACACATTTAAAGTAATGGGAGGATTTCAATCTGAGATGAACAAATATCGTGATTTGACTGCAGACAGACAAGGTATTATTGTCGCATCCTTGCCGACAATTAACACAACAAGTGGTTTTGATAATTCCGGCACAGTAGCATCTCCTGGTGTATCAGGACAATATTACAATTGGTCAACAGCTGGTTTTTTCGGTCGTATAAATTATGATTACAAAGGTCGATATTTGCTTGAAGCCAATTTACGTTATGATGGATCATCAAGATTCCAAACAGACAAAAGATGGAACTATTTTCCTTCAGTATCTGCCGGCTGGAATATAGCACGTGAATCTTTTTGGACACCTTACGAAAAATATATTAGCACTTTTAAATTAAGAGGTTCGTATGGTCAGTTAGGTAATCAAAACATTGTAGATAACAATGGAAATGTTTTACCATACCCAACTTATCTAAAAATGCCAAATGGTACAGCTGATGGCACATGGTTGATCAAAGGAGCTAAACCGAATACATCAGGCATGCCTGATATAATTAGCTCTACTTTGGGCTGGGAGAAAATTAAATCTTGGAATTTAGGGACTGATTTAGCGCTAGTTAACAACAAATTAAATATTTCTTTTGATTATTTCACCCGCTTTACCAATGACATGGTTGGACCTGCAACTGAACTACCTGCAACTTTTGGAATTGGGGTCCCAAAAACCAATAACACCGACCTCAAAACATACGGTTTTGAGTTGGAAGTAAGCTGGAAAGATCGGCTAGCTAATGGTTTAGGATACGGCATAAAAGTAATGTTATCAAACTCAACAACGAAAATTACAAGGTACCCAAATGCTACTGGTAAATTAGCAACAGACACCTACAGAGCAGGTCAAACACTTGGCGAAATTTGGGGCTATTCCACAATTGGAGTTGCAAAATCGGATGCAGAAATGAATGCACATTTAGCAACACTGACCCATGGAGGTCAGAATGCATTGGGATCAAATTGGAAAGCTGGAGATATAATGTACCAAGATTTAAATGGAGATGGAAAAATTGATAATGGCGCCAATACAGCTAGTGATCATGGAGATTTAAAAATAATTGGAAACAGTTCTCCAAAACTACCATTTGGCATTGAACTAACTACGGATTGGAAAGGATTTGATATTCGTGCATTTTTCCAAGGCGTAGCTAAGAGAGATTATTTTCAAGGGAGTTATTATTTCTGGGGAGCCTCTAGCGGCGGAATTTGGTGGTCAACTGGATTGAAAGAACAAGAAGATTATTTTCGTGCAGATGCTAGCAATCCCCTTGGACAAAATCTCAATGCATATTATCCTCGTCCAATTTTTGGCGATGGTAAAAATCAACAAACCCAAACCCGTTATTTACAAAATGCAGCATATGTGCGTTTAAAAAACCTCCAACTAGGTTATACACTTCCACCAAGTATTACTTCAAAGGTCGGGATTCAAAAATTAAGACTATATCTATCCGGAGAAAATCTATTGACATATACCAAGTTGTCAAAAATATTTGATCCAGAAACGATTGATGGAGGCAGTTCATCAAATGGTAATGCATATCCGCTCTCAAAAGTTATTTCAGGTGGTATCAGTGTTAACTTTTAAAAAAATAGAATTATGAGAAACAAAAATATTTTAGCACTATGTATAAGTGCACTTGGTTTATTATCTTCATGCAATAGTTTTCTTGATCAAACGCCATTATCAACTATCACACCAGAAAATTATCTGAACGATGAATCACAATTAGGAGCCTACAGCGTTGCTCGATATAGCATATTTCCAACCCATGGAAATTGGTCATTTGGTACCTTTGGTATAGATGTAGCTACAGACAATATGACCGCAATGAGTTATGATAACAAGTATGTTCCAGGACAATGGAAAGTTGGCCAAAATGGTGGTGACTGGGACTTTGGTGACATTCGCCAATGTAATTATTTTCTTAATACAGTTGAACCTAAAAGAAAAGCAGGAACAATCACAGGAAGTTCAACTAATATTAAACACTATATTGGTGAAGTATATATGATTCGAGCCTTTGCATATTTTGACAAGCTTCAAAAGCTTGGAGATTTTCCTATCATTACAAGCATTTTACCTGACAATTGGCAATCTCTGACAGATGCAAGTAAACGCAAGCCATGTAATGAAGTTGCACGTTTCATCATTCAGGATTTGGATTCTGCAATAAACCTAATGCAAACAACTGCTCCTGATGGAAAAAAGAACAGACTTTCTAAGTACTGTGCTCTTCAGTTCAAATCTAGAGTTGCACTATATGAAGCCACATGGTTGAAAAACTTTAAAGGAACTGCCTTTGTTCCTAACGGAAACAATTGGCCAGGAAAAGCTCAAAACCCGAGTTATCAATACCAATCAGGGAGCATTGACAATGAAATAAACTATTTTCTAGATCAGGCCATTGCATCTTCTCAACAAGTCGCAGATAATTTTTCATTAGTCAACAACACAATGACTGGCGAAAATGAAACCGGAAGAGCATTTAGCGTTGCCAGTGATGCTAACCCTTATTGCGCAATGTTTAGCGCCACAGACATGTCGGGATACAGTGAAGTCCTTTTGTGGCGACAATACAGCAAAGGATTAGGTATTACTCACAATGTGCCTGTTGCTGCGCAAATCGGGAACAATGGAGCAGGAACTACTAGAGGCCTGGTTGATGGATTTTTAATGAAAAATGGGCTTCCCATTTATGCTCAGAATTCAGGTTATATGGGCGATGACAGTGCTGCTGTAGCCAAAAAGAACAGAGATGGGCGTTTATGGTTATTTTTGAAAACACCCGGACAAGTGAATGTCCTTTATCCAAGCACTGCGGGCGATCATGCCACACCAATAGAACTTACTCCATTAATTCTTTCAACTACTGCAGAGCAAAAATACACTACAGGATATGCTATAAGGAAAGGATTAAATTACGATCAGGCGCAATGTGCAAATGGCGGTGGTTTTACTGGATCTATTGTATTCAGAGCGGTAGAATCGTATTTAAATTATATTGAAGCATTTTATGAAAGACATGGAAATCTGGACAGTAAGGCTACTACTTATTGGCAACAAATTAGAAATCGTGCCGGCGTTGACCCAGACTTCAACAAAACAATAGCAGCAACTGACATGTCCCAAGAAGCTAAAAATGATTGGGGTGCGTATTCTGCCGGGAATTTAATAGATCCGACATTGTACAATATCCGAAGAGAACGTCGGTGTGAACTTATGGCTGAAGGGTTGCGCTGGATGGATTTAAAAAGATGGAGAGCACTTGATCAAATGATCACTACTCCATACCATATAGAAGGATTCAAACTTTGGGGACCTATGCAATCTTGGTACAAAGCGACTGATCTTAAATATGGAATTGGAGATGCCAGTAACGTCTCAGACCCTGCACGTAGTCAATATTTACGCCCTTATGAGACAACTGCAACTTCTCTAGTCTATAATGGTTACAAATGGGCTATGGCACATTATTTAAGCCCGATTGCAACTCAACATTTTTTAATTACTTCAAAAGATGGATTGGATGCATCAACATCTCCAATTTATCAAAATCCGGGATGGTCAACAACGCCAAATACTGGAGCAATGAATTAAACATTTGTCAATCAGCTTTATAAAAACCACCTTGGAAAATTTAACCCAAGGCGGTTTTTTTATACAACTAACCGATATACTGAATTAAAACATCAACATTTTACCTTAAATTATAAAACAAACAGCTTTCCATTTGTTCAAAAACATAAAAATCCACTATATAGCCGCTGACATATTTTTAGAATTTCCAATAAAAGCAGACCTATTAAACAAAAAAAATCACGATTATAATAACACTGAATTCAACAAATTAACGACTAAAAGTATACGTCCCATAATATTCCACTCATAAACAACGACAAAAACAACAGACTATCGTTTGTTCTATTCATAAAATATATCTATCTTCACGGCAACAAAAGTCTGTATTATGAGCTATGCCTATACAGCATTGACGAGAATAAAAAATAAATGAACATTACAGAACCCACCATACAAGTAGGCATACTCTCTGCCAATGAAATTGAATTTGTGCTGAATGGAACTTTCGCATCAAATGGCAAAAACTTCTCTGGGAAACACAAAGTTGCGTATCACGATGGAGCTATTGCTTTCGATGGTGAATATCTGAAAGAGATAATCTTTGAACCTGCCTGTAACGAAGCATCATTCGATTTAATAGATGTAGTGATTGGCATTAATTTTCATTGGGAACGTAAGGAAAATCAACGATTCAAAGGTGCATTGAAAATTATTATTGAAACAACGCATGACGTAAAAACAACGCATGCTGTAGAGACAACGCATGCGTTGTCTTTACTAACCGCCATCAATTGCATTTCGGTCGAAGATTACCTCACCAGCGTAATTTCCAGCGAAATGAGTGCCACCGCATCGGAAGAATTATTAAAGGCACATGCGGTTATTTCGAGAAGTTGGTTGTTGAACCCCATTATAAATACCGTTACAACAAAAAAGGATGATTCAACGCATAACGCGCATGCAACGCATGCCGTAAAGACAACGCATGCGTTGTCTCTACAACAAAAAACCGATAAATTTATCAAATGGTACGAACGCGATGCGCACACCCATTTCGATGTATGCGCCGATGATCATTGCCAACGCTACCAGGGCATCACACGAGCATCGACCGCAGCAGTCGAAAAAGCGATTGAATCAACCCGCGGTGAAGTGTTGATGTACGATGGCAAGATTTGTGATGCACGCTTTAGTAAATCCTGCGGCGGAGCTTCCGAAACCTTTGAAAACTGTTGGGCACCGGAGCATCACCCCTACCTCACCAAGGTCGTTGATAACCCTACAGAACCTGCCGGCTTCGAATTGGATTTAACTGTAGAAGCCAATGCCGAAAAATGGATACGCCAATCGCCCGAAGCATTCTGTAACACTGCAGACAAAAAGGTGTTGGCACAAGTGCTCAACAATTACGATCAGGAAACCACCGATTTCTATCGCTGGAAAGTAGAATATACGCAAGCCGAACTATCCGAAATCGTCACCCGTCGCTCAGGCATTGACTTTGGACAAATCATTGATATGATTCCTGTAAAACGGGGTGAATCGGGACGCATTATTGAACTCAAAATTATCGGCACGAAACGATCTATTATTGTTGGCAAAGAGTTGGAGATACGCAAATGGCTATCGAACTCGCACCTGTACAGTTCTGCCTTTGTAGTGGATGCATCCGATATTATAGACGGTATTCCGCAACATTTCAGCCTTACCGGAGCAGGCTGGGGACATGGCGTGGGACTTTGCCAGATTGGTGCTGCCGTGATGGGCGAAAAAGGATATACGTATGACAAGATTTTGTTGCATTACTTCAGGGGAGCTGAGTTGAAGAAGATATACCTTTAGCTACTACCCCCAACCCCTAAAGGGGAGTCAAAAATATTTTTATTAATACATTATGAAGAAAAAAAACAGGATAGATACAACAAACCTCAACTCCCCTTTAGGGGCTGGGGGTAAATCTCCCTGGTCGTGGATACCGACCCTTTATTTTGCCGAAGGGATTCCCTATGTGGTAGCTATGACCGTTGCGGTAATAATGTACAAACGCCTCGGCATTTCCAATACGGATATTGCTCTCTATACCAGTTGGCTGTATCTGCCCTGGGTTATCAAACCTTTCTGGAGTCCGTTTGTAGATATTATCAAAACCAAGCGTTGGTGGATAGTTACGATGCAATTGCTTATCGGAGCCGGATTGGCAGGAGTAGCTTTTCTCATCCCCATGCCATTTTTCTTTCAAGCTACACTGGGGGTATTGTGGCTGATAGCCTTTAGTTCCGCCACACACGATATTGCTGCCGATGGCTTCTACATGTTGGCATTGGACAGTTCGGAACAATCCTTTTTCGTCGGGATCAGAAGCACGTTCTACAGGTTGGCCATGATTTCGGGACAAGGATTGCTGATTATTCTGGCCGGTGTGTTAGAACATTATACCGGTAATCTTCGCCTGGCGTGGAGTATCACCTTCTTTGTATTATCGGGACTTTTTGTATCATTTTTCGTTTATCACCGCTTTGCATTACCTTATCCCGATTCTGATTCGAAGAAAGCAGGCAGCACACCCAAGGAGATCTTCCGTGAATTCGGCCTTACCTTTGCCTCTTTTTTTCAGAAAAAAGGAATTCTGTTGGCCATCATATTCATGTTGCTTTACCGATTGGGCGAAGCTATGCTGGTAAAAATGGCTTCTCCTTTCCTACTCGATGCCCGAACTGTTGGCGGACTTGGCCTCAGCACCGAACAAGTGGGAGTAGTTTACGGAACGGTAGGCATTATCGCATTGACGCTTGGTGGAATCACAGGTGGAATTGCAGCTTCGCACAAAGGATTGAAATACTGGATTTGGCCCATGGCATTAAGCATTACACTACCACATTTGGCTTATGTATATCTGTCGTGGGCACTCCCTACGAGTTTTATCCTTATAAATATCGCTGTGGCTATTGAGCAATTCGGTTACGGATTCGGATTCACCGCCTACATGCTTTATATGATTTACTTTGCCGACGGAGAGCATAAAACGGCTCATTATGCCATCTGCACCGGATTTATGGCTTTGGGCATGATGCTTCCGGGTATGATAGCCGGTTGGTTGCAAAATATCTTTGGCTACCAACATTTTTTTATCTGGATTATGATTTGTGCCATCCCTACTCTGGCAATTATACCGTTTCTGAAAATTGATAAGGAATACGGAAAGAAAAAGGATGAGGTGATGTGATGATGTGGTGATGTGATGATGTGATGATATGGTGAGGTGGTGAGGTGGTGAGGTGATAATATGATGCTGCGGCGATGGAAAAGTTGTAGCTTTTTATTTACCTTTGCTGTCTGAAAAGCAAAATATTTACAAGCGATTATTTTGTAAGCATAAATAAACTTTCGTTCCCTGTCAACAACTTTACTTGTTGACTAGTCTACTCAAAAAGAAAATGAAAATATTAATTCTTGGTGCCGGAAAAATGGGCACATTCCTGACCGATGTTTTGTGCATTCAGCACGAAGTGGCTTTGTTTGACACCGACCCGAAACGGTTGCGCTTTGTGTTCAATACCTATCGCATGACCGACTATGAAGAAGTCCGGGCTTTCGAGCCGGAGTTGGTAATCAACTGTGTAACATTGAAATTTACCATTGAAGCTTTTCAAACCATATTGCCCTATCTGCCTAAGAACTGTATTATTTCAGACATTGCTTCGGTAAAAACCGGCTTACAGACATACTACGAAAGCACCGGCATGCGTTATGTTTCTACTCATCCCATGTTCGGTCCCACCTTTGCCACACTCGACAATCTAAGCACGCAAAGTTCTATTATTATTTCGGAATCGGACCACATGGGCAAAGCTTTTTTCAAAGATTTGTACGGATCGCTGCGGTTGAAAATATTTGAATACAGCTTCGACGAGCACGACGAAACGATAGCCTATTCATTATCCATCCCGTTTGCATCGACACTGGTTTTTGCTTCGGTAATGAAACCACAGGAAGCACCGGGAACAACGTTCAAACGACACATGGACATTGCCAAAGGCTTGTTGTCGGAAGATGATTATCTGCTAACGGAAATTTTATTCAACCCGAATACGCCCAAACAAGTTGAGAATATACGGGCAGAGTTGAAAGTGTTATTGGATATTATTGAAGAGAAAGACACTGAGCGGATGCAAGATTTTTTGAAAAAGGTAAGAAAGAATATAGAGTGAACCCCTAACCCCTGAAGGGGAATTAAATTACTTCATATTCAATAAGTATAAACTAATTTCAAGACGATACTATATTTTAAACAGATATTTATAAACAAAACTAACCTAATCCCCCTTCAGGGGTTAGGGGTAATTACAATTTATTATGGAAGCAAAAGAACAAGTATTAGACGCAATGAAAAAAGCCGGTGTACCTTTAAACGCAGGTAAAATAGTAGAGCTAACCGGTCTTGAACGTAAAGAAGTGGATAAAGCAATGAAGCTACTGAAAGCCGAAGAAGCTATAGTATCTCCAAAAAATTGCTTTTGGCAACCGAAATGATTTTTAATCGTACCGAAAGACAAGGTCGTTTTGCAGATTTGCAGAACGACCTTTCTTTTTATATTTAATTTACGTCCTGCACACCCCGAAAAAAAGCTATCCGTCGACAGAAACCACCCATTCGTCTAAATTAATTGCCTCCCATCATTATCTGTTCTACTTTTGCGATCGAAATTAATCCATTAGAAACAGATGAAAATTCAAATTTTTATAATCAGTCTGCTTACACTGTTCTCAATAAATCTTGCTGCCCAGGAAAAGCCAAAGCAATGGGATTTAACCAGCTGTATCAACTATGCGTTGCAAAACAACATACAGGTTCAGAAAAGTAAGATCACACTTGAAACAAGTACCGTTAGTACAAAACAAGCCAAGGCAGCGCTATTTCCCAATCTATCGGCTACAGTTAGTCAAAGTTTGACAAATAATCCTTTTGTTCCAACCAACACCTATGGCGGAACATACAGTATTAATAGTTCCATGACCCTGTTTGATGGTGGCAAGATAAAGAAGAATATAGAACAACAGAAACTTGCCGAACAAGCCAGCCAATACGACTTGCTGAACTCTCAGAAAAACATTCAGATGTCGATATTGCAGACTTATTTGCAGATTCTTTATGCCGATGAATCGGTAAAAATCAATCAGGCAACCGTGAAAGTTTCGGAATACCAACAAACCCGCGGTGAAGGTTTACTGAAAGCCGGAAGTATTTCGAAAGCGGATTTCGCCCAACTACAATCGCAATACAGCACCGACAAGTACCAACTGGTGGTAGCTGAAAATACGCTCAGCACAAATAAGCTGCAACTGAAACAATTGTTAGAATTGGCAGTGGCGGATGAATTAAATATCGTTATTCTTGAGTTGACCGATATGGACGTTCTGAAGCCACTACCAAGTTTACAAACCATCTATGCAAATGCATTGAATGCCATGCCGACTATTAAAAGCAGTAAGCTGAGTATTCAAATGGCTGGTTTGGAAACAGAGAAAGCAAAAACAGGTTATTTGCCGACCATTAGCCTCAGTGCAGGTATAGGAACTTCTCACGGTTCTTCAAACATTGGAGATCAGTTGAAAAACGGGCTATACGAAGCTATTGGCATATCAGTCAGTATTCCGATTTTCAACAACAGAGAAACTAAATCGACAGTAGAAAAAGCGATCTTGAGCGAAAAAACAAGCAAGCTGAATTTACAAGATACCGAAAAAACACTACTGAAAGATGTAGAATCGGCTTATCAGGATGCACGGTCGGCTCAAAGCCAATATGCAGCTGCCGAAGAAAAGGTGAAAGCACTGCAAACCAGTTACGACCTGATAGATCAGCAATACAAGCTGGGAATGAAAAATACGCTGGAACTATTGACTGAAAAAAACAATCTGTTGGCAGCGCAACAAAACATGATACAGGCTAAATACCTAAGTATTATGAATACGCAATTGCTCAACTTATATCAGGATCTACCCATTGAAATCAAATAAAAATATTCGTTACAAGTTACGGGTTACAAGATAAAATTTCTTTGTTGAAACCCCAATCTCGTAACTCGGAACTAAAAACTCGTAACTAAAAAGATATGAAAAAGAAGAAAATCATTATTATCTCAGTGATAGCTGTAGCCTTATTGGCCATCTGCGCACACTTTTTTCTAAAAGCTTCGCCGGCTGACAGCTTTCAGTTAAGCACTGCAAAACTATCCACCAGCAAAATAAGCACAACCGTAACCGCCACAGGAACTGTAAATCCAATTATCTCGGTAGAAGTTGGAACACAGGTTTCAGGTATTATTTCCAAACTTTATGTTGATTATAATTCGGTGGTAAAAAAGGGACAGATTCTGGCTGAGCTAGACAAAACAACCCTGCAAGCAGCACTCAGATCAAAAGAACTGGAACTAAAATCGGCTAAAACAGAATACGAATATCAAAAGAAAAACTTTGGACGGGCTAAGGATTTGCACGGGAAAAACCTGATTAGTGATACCGATTACGAAACAGCAAAATACACCTACGAAAAAGCTGAAGCGACTTATAAAAAGAACATGTCGGATTTAGTTACCGTGAGAACCAATTTGAGTTACGCCACCATTTACTCACCTATCGATGGTGTGGTACTATCGAGAGCTGTGGAAGAAGGCCAAACCGTAGCTGCCAGCTTTAGTACACCAACCTTATTCACCATTGCCAAAGATCTGACTAAAATGCGGGTTATTGCCAAGGTGGATGAAGCTGACATAGGCTCGGTAAAACAAGGACAACGCGTAACCTTCACGGTAGATGCCTTCCCTAATGATGTTTTTGACGGACAAGTAACACAAGTGCGATTGGAAGCAACTACAACGTCGAATGTAGTAACCTATCAGGTGGTTGTAAATGCTCCCAACCCGGATCTGAAACTGAAACCAGGATTGACAGCTAACATCACCATTTTCACGTTAGAGAAAAACGGTGTTTCGGTATTGCCTAATAAAGCTCTGAATTTTAAACCCGACACCGAGGCTATGATTCATAACGGGTTCACAGTTTCTGAGAACGCACAGATAAATAAAAATCTGGGGAAAGACGAAAAAGTCGTTTGGCAGCAAGATGGAAAAACGATCCGAAACAAACGCATCAAAACTGGCGAAACCGACGGAATAAACACAGAAATACTATCGGGCGTAACCAACAGTGATGAAATTATCACTGAAATGAAAACAATAAGTATGGGTGAAGCGCCGCAAACCAAGTCGGGTGAAACCAGTCCGTTTATGCCGAAACGTCCGGGATCTGACAATAGCAAAGGTCCGAAGAAGTAATTGAGGCTGGTTGATTAGATAATTGGGGATTAGTTAGACTGAGACCGAAGACAAAAAAGATAAAAAGATGAGTAAATCCATTATTCGATTAGACAATATAAAGCGAAACTTTCAGGTGGGAGACGAAACTGTGCACGCACTGCGTGGCGTTTCGTTCAACATCAACGAAGGTGAATTTGTGACCATCATGGGAACCAGCGGATCGGGAAAGTCGACCCTGCTCAATTTGCTCGGATGTCTGGACACTCCTACCGAGGGTGAATATTATCTGGATGACATTGCGGTAAGTACTATGAATAAAGATGAACGTTCTACGCTACGAAACAGAAAAATCGGTTTTGTATTTCAGTCGTACAACCTGCTGGCAAAAACGACTGCACTAGAAAACGTAGAATTACCATTGCTTTACAATCCGACAATAAGCACCAAAGAGCGTCAGGAAAAAGCACAAAAAGCCCTGGAAGCCGTAGGACTGAGTGATCGTTTATACCATAAATCGAATCAAATGTCAGGCGGACAAATGCAACGGGTTGCCATTGCACGGGCACTGGTTAACGATCCGGTATTGATTCTGGCCGACGAAGCCACAGGAAACCTCGACACCCGGACAGCTTACGAAATCATGGTGTTATTTCAGGAATTACACAAAAAAGGAAGAACAATTATTTTTGTTACACATAACCCCGAATTGGCAGACTTTACAAGCCGGAACATTGTGCTCCGCGACGGAAAAGTAATTAAAGATATAACTAACGAGCACATTCAATCGGCAAAAAAAATGCTGGATAGTTTACCGAAGCAAGATGATTAATTAGTAAACAAGTAGACAAGTTTACCAGTTCACATGTCTACTTGTTTACTTGTTTACTCGTCTACTTGTTAACTCGTTCACTTGTCTACCAGTTTACTTGTCTACTTGTTTACTTGTTCACTTGTTCACTTGTCTACCAGTTCACTTGTTTACTTGTCTACTTGTTTACTCGTTTACTTGTTCACTTGTCTACTTGTTTACTCGTTTACTTGTTTACTTGTTTACTTGTCTACTCGTTTACTAATTTCATCAATTCCGCAACATATAATACAAAGAAATAATGAATATAGCTAATCTGATAAAAATATCATTCCGGGCACTTAGCAACAACAAGCTGCGTGCCTTCCTCACCATGCTGGGAATCATCATTGGAGTGGCATCGGTTATCACCATGCTGGCTATCGGGCAAGGCTCTAAAGAAAGTATCCGCTCACAGATTTCGGAGATGGGTTCCAACATGATTATGATTCAACCGGGTGCCGATATGAAAGGTGGGGTGAGACAAAGCAGCGACAATATGCAGACTTTGAAATTACAAGATTTCAACGATATAGCATCCAAAACAACTTACATTTCCAAATGTTCGCCATCGGTGAACAGTAGTGGACAGTTTATTTTCGGACCGAATAATTACCCCAGTTCCATATCGGGAGTGAATTCCGACTATATGGACATCCGAAAGCTTACCATCGAGAAAGGCACTATTTTCAACGAACAGCAAATTGCCGGTGCGGCTAAAGTTTGTATTGTAGGCCCAACCGTTATCAAAAATCTGTTCCCGAACGGCGAAGAACCTATTGGGAAAATAATCCGGTTCAACAAGATTCCATTCACCATTATTGGAACATTAAAAGCAAAGGGATACAACAGCATGGGTATGGATCAGGACGACATTGTGCTGGCACCCTACACCACCGTGCAAAAAAGATTGTTGGCCATTACTTACATTCAGGGAATTTTCGCTTCGGCGATATCCGAAGATGCTACCACCAATGCCACTGCAGAAATCAAAGCGCTGTTGCGCACAAACCACAAACTAAAAGCAACTGCCGACGACGACTTTAATGTGCGCTCACAACAGGAGCTTAGCACCATGCTAACTTCTACCACCGACATGATGACTATTTTGCTGGCTTGTATAGCCGGAATATCGTTGCTGGTAGGTGGTATTGGTATCATGAACATCATGTATGTGTCGGTCAAAGAGCGTACCCGCGAAATAGGACTACGCATGTCTATCGGAGCCAAAGGACGCGACATTTTATCGCAGTTTCTGATCGAAGCCGTACTCATAAGTTTCACAGGTGGCATCATCGGAGTGGTACTGGGCATAGGTGCATCGTTCATCGTAAAACTTTTATTCTCATGGCCTATATCGATACAAACTTATTCTGTATTTTTGTCATTCTTAGTGTGTACAATCACCGGTGTATTTTTTGGTTGGTATCCGGCCAAGAATGCTTCGGAACTCGATCCGATTGAAGCATTGAGATATGAATAAACTCTAAAGAAACTTTGTATGGACAAAACAGCTAAAACCGGAAGTCGGAATTTCATTCAATTTCTTATCCATTTTATAGCATGGGGATTAATTTTCCTATTGCCGTTTATTATTTTCGACAAAGATCCGGATTTTGATATAATGGATAAGATGTCTCACCATGCTGTGTGGGTTTCGTCATTACTGATTGTGTTTTATTCTAATTATTTTCTGCTGATAGAGAAAATCCTCTTCAACCGAAAAATCGGAAAATTCATCCTGTACAATATCGTTCTGATCGTGTCGGTAGCTATAGCCATCCACTTCTGGCAACAAGCCAGCATGATGCATCATCCGATGCCAAACGGAGGAAAGTTTCCCCCTAAAACGGTGCTGCCATTTGGGATTTCTTTTGTGGTACGAGACATATTAACTTTATTAGTAATTGTCGGGCTGAGTGTAGCCGTGAAGATGACCGGGAAATGGTATAAAACAGAGGTAGAACGGCAAGAGGAAGAAAAGAAACACACCGAAGCCGAGCTGACTAATTTGCGCCAGCAACTAAACCCGCATTTTTTGTTTAATACGCTCAATAATATTTATGCACTGATAGCCATAAGCCCCGAAAAAGCGCAGAATTCGATGCTTGAACTAAGCAAATTGCTCCGCTACGTGTTATACGAAAACAACGACAACTTTGTGTCGGTGGAGCACGAACTGAACTTTATTCATAATTACGTAGAGTTGATGCGCATCCGGTTGAACAACGACGTAGATTTGAAAGTGGAGATTAATATAAACCAGACGGATAAAATGATAGCTCCTCTGCTTTTCATTGCTTTGATAGAAAATGCATTCAAACACGGAATCAGCCCGAGTTCGCCATCATTTATCCACATTGACATCCATGAACTGAATAGCAAACAGCTGACGTGCATGATACGCAATAGCTATTTTCCAAAAACAGAGACCGACAAAAGCGGATCGGGCATTGGGTTGGAAAATTTGCGTAGACGACTCGAAATTCTGTATCCGCACAAACATATAATACGCACCGAAAAGGACGGCGACACATTTATTTCCGAATTAATTATTCCACTAAATAATCAAGAACAATCATGACACTTAGCTGCTTTATTATCGACGACGAACCTCTGGCCCTCGGATTACTTGAAAGTTACGTTGAAAAAACACCGTTTTTGAAACTTATCGGTAAATTTTCGTCGGCCATAGCCGCCAGTTCGGCAGTAAACCAAACACCACCGGACGTAATTTTTCTGGATATTCAGATGGCCGAACTCAGCGGGATGCAGTTTGCCAAATTAGTGCCCGAAAAGTCGAAAGTTATTTTCACCACCGCTTTTCAGCAATATGCCATCGAAGGTTACAAAGTCAATGCACTCGATTATCTGCTAAAACCATTTAGTTACGCCGACTTTTTGACATCAGCCAACAAAGCCATGCAGTGGCATCAGCTGTACACCAAATCTTCGACCGAAATAACTGACGCATCGAAGGACTGTATTTTTGTAAAAGCTGATTACCGCCTTATACAGGTAGAATTACAAAAAGTGTTGTACATTGAGGGTTTGAAAGATTATCTGAAAATTTATATAGAGGGAGACGACAAACCGATTGTGTCGCATATAACGATGCGTGCCATGGAAGAAATGTTGCCCAACAGGCTGTTTATGCGTGTACACCGGTCGTTCATAGTGCAAACCGATAAGATAAAAGTGGTGGATCGCAACCGGATCATCTTTGGAAAAGCTCATGTTCCTATATCCGATTCGTACAAAGAAGCATTTCTTGAATTTTTAGAAAAAAGAATGCTGGTGTAAGGCAGTGATTAGTGATTAATGATCGGCGATTAGCGATCAACAAATAAGAATCAGCCCTGATTTAGGTTGCAGAAAATTTCTCTGGCATTTTTCCTGGTTAGAAAACGATGCAGAAAATTTCTGTAGCATTTTTCTTGGTTGGAAAATGGTGCAGAAAATTTCTGTACCATTTTCTGAGGTCGAAAAACGGTGCAGAAATTTTCTGTAACATAAATCCGACTCTATTCAACCCTCTGAAAATTTCTGAAGCATAAATTGGATGCCGCTCAACCTTCGGAAATTTTCTCAGAGACTTCTCTGCATCGAATTGACGAACATTTCAACCATTTACAATTAACCATTGAACATTAATCACTAATTTATATCAAGATGTTCCGCTTTTACTTCTTCTTTCAAAAATATAGAAGCCGAAGAGGAAAACTTCTCAACCGACTCGGTTGAAAAATAGCGGATAGAAGCATTCTTAGTACAAAGATCATCTATTTCAGGATGCCGTTGTAAATAATCCGCCAGACTTGCAGACACAATATCGCCTTGCGACAGCACACGCACCCCCGCGGGCAACAAATCCTTTATTTTTGCTTCCAACAAGGGGTAATGCGTACAACCCAACATGATGACATCAATCAACGGATCGGTAGCCAACAGATGCTCTACATTTTTGCGTACAAAATAGTCGGCACCTTCGGTTTGGTATTCATTGTTTTCGATAAGCGGCACCCACATGGGGCAAGCTTCGGAAGTAACCACTATGCCTTCGTGCAACTTTTGTATTTCCAGCGGATAAGAATTTGACTGCACTGTGCCCACCGTAGCCAGCAGCCCGATGTGCTTACTGGTAGTCATAGCCCCAACAGCTTCCACCGTAGGCCGGATTACCCCCAACACACGCCGTCGAGGATCGAGCAGTGGCAAGTCGCGCTGCTGAATGGAGCGCAGCGCCTTTGCCGAAGCGGTGTTGCAGGCCAGCACTACCAGCTGACAGCCCATTTCGAACAATTGCGTCACACACTCCAGCGTGTACTTATACACCACGTCGAACGAGCGCGTGCCATAAGGAGTCCGGGCATTATCGCCCAGGTATATATAGTCGTATTCAGGCAACTCAGTCCGGATTTTTTCCAGAATAGTCAACCCGCCATACCCCGAATCAAAAACGCCAATCGGACCGGGACCATCCGGTAATTTCATATTCTGTTTCATTTTAATTAATCAATGATAACTAACATTCTTTTTATTCTAAGGAGTTACAAGTAAACAGGTACGGGTTACAAGATAATTACTTACCTATATAAGCTGTACCTACTACCGACTACTTACTACCAACTACTTACTACCCACTACCTACTTATAACTAACCGCTTGTAACTCGTAACTATTTTTTGGCTTATTCAGATTTCCGGCTCTGAATTCCGGATTCTTATTTCGCAAAATCTTTATTCGAGGACTTATCGGTTCTATCCAACCATCGTTGTCAATGCGTATCACCTTATCCATTTCCGGAAAATCGGTTTTTGTAAGCTTTTGAATAACAGAAATAGCTCTCTTCTTCTCGTCGTAGCGCGGTGGATGAAACTTTTGCTGATAAGTAGGAATAATCTGTGCACGGATAAATTCGCCCTCACTGCTGGTAAAAATCTGAAACAAAGGAGCAATACCACACTGTCCGGCCACACTCACACAACTGTATGTACAAAAATTGCCCATGCTGTAGGTGATAAAACGCTTCTTATATAGCTCCACCGCTCGTGTAACGTGCGGCCCATGGCCCAGCAACACGTCGGCACCGGCATCTATCATTTTGTGAGCAAACTGGTATACGTTTCCGCGGTCTTCGCCAATATAAAACTCTTTTTGGCGACTCACATGCTGCCACCCCACTCCTTCTCCACCCGCATGAAACGACACAATCACCACATCGGAAATGGAATCCAGGTAATGAACAATTTTAGCGGCCCGCTTTATATTTTTAATGCTTGTTGTTCCCGCATTGGGTGCAAAAGCGCAGAAGCCGTACCGCACTCCGTCTTTGGTAAACGTATCCACCGGGCATTCGGTCAGTCCGGCAAAATGAATTTTCTGACTTCTCAGACTTCGTCGTGTCGACTTTCGCCCAACAGGTCCAAAATCATTAATATGATTATTGGCTAAGCTCAATATATTAAAGCCGGCATTCTTCAGACTCACTGCAGAAGCAGTAGGCATCGCAAAAAAGTAACACCGTCCATCGGTATAGCAATTTTTTACTTCCGACAAGTCGTCGGTCAGCGTCCCTTCCAGGTTTCCAAAAGTCACATCCGCATTTTTCAAGTACGGAATCAACGGTTTAAAGAGATAAAAGCTGTTGTATTTGGGTAATAAAGACCGATCGGGATAAGCCGTACCTAACATGATATCGCCTACAGCCGCTATCTTCAGCACACTCTTTTTCTGTGCCGACAGGTTTAAAAACGTCAGCCCCACAAACAGATAAATAAATTTAGTTTTCATATCTCTAGTCAAACATCTGACCGGCATTATTACTCATCTGAACCATCCGGTCGTAATCTGCCGGCGACAAATCGAGATAATAATAATTTTGCGGATTCATCACAGTGCCTTTATAATGCACTTCGTAATGCACGTGCGGTCCTGTCGATTTTCCGGTACTACCTACCAGCCCAATCACATCGCCGCGTTTAATTTTCTGTCCGGGTCGTACCTTGATGGCGCTCATGTGCCCGTATAAAGTGAGGTATCCGTAGCCATGGTTGATTTGCACACAATTTCCGTAGCCCTGCTGCCAACCGGCACTTTGTACTGTTCCGTTAGCTGTTGCGTAAATATCAGTTCCAATGGGAGCCGTAAAATCCATACCGGCATGGAACCGTCGGGAGTGATATACCGGATCGATACGCCATCCGTAACCGGATGCCATACGCGTTAAGTCTCTGTTTAAAACCGGTTGAATAGCCGGTAGACATTGAAGCATGACTTCTTTATTTTTAGCCAGCAGAATCAATTCGTCGTACGATTTCGACTGAATATAAAGCTCTTTTTTCAATTCGTTGAGCTTCTTGGTAGTCGACACCACCACTTCCGAGTTGGTCATATCCAGCAATTGCTCGTAATACTCGGTGTTTGCCGAGCTACCCCTTCGTACTGCCAACGGAATCGGGTCGGCCTGAAACACCACCCGGTAAAGATTATCGTCCCGCTGTTGTAAATCGGTCATCACGTATTGCATTTCTTCAAACTGGCGTTGCAACACTCTGTACTGAGCTTCCATGTGCGTTTTATCTTGCCCCAGTTTTCGCTCTTGCGGCGACTGAATAGTAGAAACAAAAACAAAGAAAAATATAAAGCCCAGAAACACTCCCGAAAGCGCATGTATGAGTACCTGTTTCAACCAGTGAGTGATAGAGTGTTCTATTTGCTCATAACTGAGAGTTTCAGGATTAAAGTGGAATTTCTTCTTAGCCATAAAGGAAAATCGTTTTTTTATTCTGCGCGTTAAACTGTAACTCACAAGTCTACAATTTGAGAAAAATGGAAGTCTATCAACAGTTTCTGAGAGGAAATCTTCAGATCATCACAATTTTTATATCATCAATTGCTGCAAAAATAATAAATTTGAGCTACTTTTGCAGTCTTTATTTGATATTATTAACCTAGAAGAGCTATTTGCTTCGCGTTATTTGCCATAGGCGTTATTTACTTTGTGTTTTTACCTTCGGCATTATTAATCTAAAAGGAATCAAACAACACACAGCGAATAACAATCAATATCGCAACCAAAAGGAGCTAATATCTATCAATATCGCGACCGTAGGGAGCAAATATCTATTAATATCGCGACCGTAGGGAGCAAATATCTATTTAATATCGCGACCGTAGGGAGCAAATATCTATTTAATATCGCGACCGTAGGGAGCAAATATCTATTTAATATCGCGACCGTAGGGAGCAAATATCTATTTAATATCGCGACCGTAGGGAGCTAATATCTATTTAATATCGTATAGCTAATAACATTTTAAAATATGACTTCACAAGAAATTCGTCAATCTTTCCTCGACTTTTTTGCTTCGAAAGGGCATAAAATTGTGCCTTCCGCTCCCATGGTTATCAAAGATGATCCGACTCTGATGTTTACCAACGCCGGAATGAACCAGTTCAAAAACATTATTCTGGGCAACGATCCGATTAAATATTCGCGCGTAGCCGACTCGCAGAAATGTTTGCGCGTGAGTGGAAAACACAACGATCTGGAAGAAGTAGGACACGACACCTATCATCACACCATGTTCGAAATGTTGGGTAACTGGTCGTTTGGCGATTATTTCAAAAAAGAAGCCATCGAATGGGCCTGGGAATACCTCACCGAAGTATTAAAGCTGGATAAAGATCGCCTGTACGTTACCGTCTTCGAAGGTTACGCACCCGAAGGTCTGGAACGCGACGACGAAGCAGCCGCTATCTGGGAACAGTTTCTACCCAAAAGCCGTATTATAAACGGAAACAAAAAAGACAATTTCTGGGAAATGGGCGATACAGGCCCCTGTGGTCCTTGCTCTGAAATACATATTGACATCCGCAACAACGACGAACGCGCCAAAATAGACGGTCTGACATTGGTAAACGGCAGTCACCCGCAAGTGATTGAGATTTGGAACAACGTGTTTATGCAATACAACCGCAAAGCCGACGGATCGCTCGAAGGACTTCCGGCTAAAGTAATTGACACTGGTATGGGCTTCGAACGCTTGTGTATGGCTATGCAAGGCGTACAATCAAACTACGATACCGACGTTTTCACTCCTATCATTGCCGAAATAGGCCGCGTATGCGATGCCAACTATGGCAAAAACGATAAAACCGACATTGCGATGCGCGTAATTGCCGACCATATTCGTACCATTGCCTTTTCCATCACCGACGGTCAGTTGCCATCGAATGCCAAAGCCGGCTATGTGATTCGCCGCATCCTGCGTCGTGCCGTACGTTACGGTTATACGTTCCTGAATCAACGTTCGGCCTTTATGTATAAACTTATCAATGCCTTGTGCGACAATATGGGCAAAGCCTACCCTGAATTACTGTCGCAGAAAACATTGATTGAAAAAGTAATTAAGGAAGAAGAAGAATCGTTCTTACGCACACTGGAAACAGGTATTAAATTACTTGATAAGGTAATGATCGATTCGAAAAAAGAAAAACAAACCGAGATCACCGGTAAAGTAGCATTTACGCTTTACGACACCTTTGGTTTTCCGTTGGACTTGACCGAACTGATTCTTCGCGAAAATAATTTCACGGTCAACATCGACGAATTTAATGCCGAGATGTTGAAACAAAAAGAGCGTGCCCGCCATGCTGCTGCCACCGAAACCGGCGACTGGGTAACCGTTCGCGAAGGCGACAGCACATTTGTAGGTTACGACTTCACCTCATTCGACACCGAAATTTTGCGTTATCGCAAAATCAAGCAGAAGAACCAGGAGTTTTACCAGCTGGTACTTTCCAACACGCCTTTTTATGCCGAAATGGGTGGACAGGTAGGCGATAGCGGCTTTCTGGTTTCGGAAGACGAAAAGGTAGAGATCATCGATACAAAAAAAGAGAACAACCTGGCTGTTCATATTGCCAAAAAACTTCCTAACGACGTTACGGCAACATTTACCGCTACCATAAATACCGAAAACCGTCAGGCTACTTCCTGCAATCACTCAGCTACACACTTGCTCCACGAAGCGTTGCGCGAAGTACTGGGTACACACGTAGAACAAAAAGGATCGTTTGTAAGCCCTGATGCATTGCGCTTCGATTTCTCCCATTTCCAGAAAATGACGAAAGAAGAAATTCGTGCAGTAGAAAACATTGCCAACCGCAAAATCCGCGAAAACTATGCGTTGAACGAAATGCGCGATACTCCCATTGCCGAAGCACAGGCTATGGGTGCTATGGCTTTGTTTGGCGAAAAATACGGCGAGTCGGTTCGTGTCATTCAGTTTGGTACATCTACCGAACTTTGCGGTGGAACTCACGTGCAGGCTACCGGCGAAATAGGCATGGTACGCATTACATCCGAATCGTCTACAGCCGCAGGCATCCGTCGTATTGAAGCTATCACAGCCAAAGAGGTAGAGAAGCTGCTTGACGAACAACAAGATTTTATTTCCGATGCCCGCGAATTCTTCAACAACACACCCGACCTGATGTCTGCTATTCAAAAATCAATTGAAGAAAACAGCGACCTGAAGAAACGGGTGGAAGATTTCATGCACGAAAAGATCATGAACTTACGCGACATTCTGATCAAAGAAGCTAAGGAAGTTAATGGTATAAAGGTAATTCGCGTTGACGCTGAATTGCCAACCGATGCCGTAAAAACACTGGCTTTCCAGATACGGAATGTAGTGAGCGAGAAGCTATTCTTTGTTGCCGGATGTGTATTCGACGGCAAACCATCTCTGACCGTATTACTTAGCGACGACCTTGTGGCAGGCGGACTAAATGCCGTGAACATTGCCCGCGATGCCGCTAAAGAAATTCAGGGCGGCGGTGGCGGTCAGCCTTTCTTTGCATCAGCCGGAGGTAAAAACCCCGACGGAATTAAAAAAGCTATCGCAAAAGCTTTGGAAGCTGTTTAATCTGAATAAAAAATCGAGAGTTTATTCAAACAATATACACTCTCCGACGACCATATACTGACGGGGTAACTTTAAATTACTTCGTCAGTTGTCATATTAATCTGTTACATTTACCGAACCATACTGTCATGCAAAACAAGTACGTTGTTATACTTCTTACAAGCTTCCTGCTGCTATCGTGCCATAGCGGAAGAAAGCTACAGAAAGTAAACACGAAAGAAACGCCCAAACAAAGCATTAAAGAGATTACCAAATTAGAACGCCTGTGGGGCATCGACATTTCTCATTACCAGCAAATAGAGAGCTGGGACAAAGTAAAGGAACAAGCGCCCGACTTCATTTTTCTGAAAACCACCGAAGGATCTACCCACCAGGATAACAAGTACGCAACCTACTATCAGGAGATACGGAAACAAAAGATTCCCGTAGGATCATATCACTTCTTCACGTATTTGAGCAGTGGAAAAGATCAGGCCACAAACTTTTTATCGGTAGTAAATTACAAAAAAGGCGATTTACCGTTGGTACTCGATGCCGAGTTTGCCCGGAAGATGCCCGACAAAGCAACAATCATCAGAGAAATACAGGCTTTTATCAACGCTGTGTACGAAAAAACACAATGCCACCCTATAATTTACTGCGATTACAAATATTATCTACAGTACCTCAAAAACAGCGTACCTGACAGATGTAAACTATGGATAGTTGACTATAGGGGCATGCCCAATTGCAGCTGGACATTTTGGCAAACCACCGATAAATACAGAGCTGCAGGCATAAAAGGATACGTAGATTTTAATCTGTTTAACGGCACAAGAAAAGATTTTATGAACCTGCTGAATTAAAACAAGAGCGTTAGCCTTGGCAACAACTAAATTTGGTATACAAAGGTGATTCAGCATTTTGGAGCCATTCAAATCGAAATAAATCCAAAATTTCACCAATAAAAGTGCAATAGACTTTCAAAATACCGGGACTATTCATATCTTGCACTCTATAATTTTCAGGATACACTCTTGTTACTAAATTCAGATTCATCGTAATTTGTTCAAAAAGTCATGAAAAAACACCTCGTTCCCCTGTTTTGTCTTATTATGCTGATGCCAGTTACTGCATCTGCACGTAACTCGCACAAATCACATAAAGGACACAAAACACATAAGACCAACAAAACGCACAAAGCAAGTCGAGTACGCAACCTGCAACCTTCAGTAAGTTTTAACGATGTAGTTAGCCCCGACAATGTTTGGGGTATTGACATTTCACATTACCAAGACATCAACTGGGTGGAATTAAGCAGTCAGAAACCTAATTTTGTGTTTATCAAAGCATCCGAAGGACTCACCTTTCAGGATGTAAAATACATGGAAAACTACAGCGAAGCTAAAAAACTCGGAATATTGGTAGGTTCGTATCATTTCTTCTCGTACTCAAGTAGCGGAAAAGAGCAAGCAACCAACTTTTTATCGGTAGCACAGCACAAAACCGGTGATCTGCTACCCGTACTGGATGCTGAGTTCAGAAAAAAAATGCCTGAGAAAAGTCTCGTAACCACCGAACTCACCAATTTTGTGAATACTATTTACGAAAAACTGGGACACTACCCCATCATTTATTGCAATTACGCTTATTACAAGCTGTATCTAGAAGAACATATGCCCCCTAAGTGCAAGTTATGGATAGTGGATTATAAGGAAAAGCCTAACTGCGAATGGGCATTTTGGCAAAAAACAGATCGGTTTAAACTGGCCGGCATACGCGGACATGTAGATCTGAATATATTTAACGGAACAATATTGAGCCTGCAAAACTACTTGTATAAGGATCTGACAAGCAAATCGGTGCTATAACTTTTCCAAAGCTCAGCACGTTGGAAAAGTTGTAGAATTTCAAAGGAACTAAAACGAAAGAACTAGCGAAAGCCAACAATAAGTAGCAGGGCATACAAAAGACACTACTCACTTCACACACAAAGAGGAGCTTCCCAAACAGAAGCTCCTCTTTGTATATAATAAAAATTTATTTCTCAGAATTTATACCGTGCACTCAGGCAAATGCCGTCATACAATCCATCAATCCGGGGAATAAGGTAAATACCTGGACGATAATCCAACGAAACCTGCAAGGGAATATTGAAATTATATTCAAGACCAATTTGTCCCAGCGCACCGATACCAAAATCATGCTTGGTATCGTTGAAATCATACGATCCCAAACCGGCACCAACACCGGCATACCAATTAAAACCCGGAGCCAGATCGGACAAATCCCAAACCCATTGATAAACTCCACCCAAGCCAAATCCATAATGATTAACACCCAGATCTACTTCCAAACGGTTGGCTTTACTAAGTGGATGCTGATAACTTACCTCTGCACCATAGCCATCAAAACCTCCGAAACGAAGCCCGATAGCTTTTCCATCTATCTGCGCATTCAATCCGACAAACACACTTACGATTAATGCGAACGTAAGAATAAATTTCCTCATACTTTTTATTTTATTGTTTTAATACTCTGACAATCGGTTTATAAAAGGCTGATTAAAGTGTTCAATCAAGCATTTATTCGTGCCAATCACCATTTTGCTTTATCAATCCAATCAATTTATCAACGGCTTCATCCTCGGGTATATTGCGTTCTAAGCATTCTTTTTTCTTATAAAGGCTCACCTTGCCGCGTCCTGCACCCACGTAACCGTAATCGGCATCAGCCATTTCGCCAGGCCCATTCACCACACAACCCATAATACCAATCTTCAGGCCTTTCAGGTGCGAAGTGCGCGCTTTTACCCGGGCAATCACAGTTTGAAGCTTAAACATGGTTCGCCCGCAACCCGGACAAGAAATAAATTCGGTTTTCGTCACACGCACGCGTGAAGCCTGCAGAATGCCAAAAGCTACCGAGTTGATAGCTTCAACCGAAATAGTTCCTTTATTTTCAAGCAAAATACCATCACCCATCCCGTCGATAAACAATACACCAAAGTCAGCAGCAGCTTTAATTTGCAGATGTTGAAGATCGTTTTCAGCATAATTACGTGTCAGGATAACCGGAACCGTAACCCCTTCATAAAGTAATGTATGAAAAAAGGCACGTTGTTCAGCCACTCCGTTCTGATGATCGGTCTGCAACAAAACAACCAGATCGATTCTTGTTTTAAGGGCATCAATCACAGTCGGATTCAAATCCGGATAATTCAATTTCAGAAATTTAATCGCCGACGCATCCCCTTCTATAGCATTCAAGTCTTTAACCGTATAAATCGGAAATAACTCACCGGATGCTCCCTGCACTTTGTTGTCCGACAAAATATAATCGGGCACCACTGCAAAACCACCGTCCGAAGGAGCAATAACCACCGGCACATTGTCACCTCCAATATTTTCCACAGCATGAGTTTTTCGTCGACGATATTCAAAGCGCGAAACTTCGGAACTTTCAACAGCCTGAATCGGTGCATGCCCTTTTCGGGTTGAAACATACGACACCAACAAACGCGCAACCGGAATTTCGGCTTCGGGCTCTTCGCTCAACGAAACACGAATAGTATCGCCAATGCCATCGGCCAGCAAAGCACCAATACCTACAGCCGATTTTATACGCCCATCTTCCCCGTCTCCGGCTTCGGTAACACCCAAATGCAAGGGAAAATGCAAATCTGCAGCCTCCATCTCGGCAACCAACAGCCGAACGGTTTCCACCATCATCACTGTATTGGACATTTTCATCGAGATCACCACATTCTTAAAGTCCTGCTCTTTGCAAATATTCAGGAATTCCAGACACGACTCCACCATGCCGCGAGAGGTATCACCATACCGGTTCATCATTCGTTCACTCAGCGAACCGTGATTTACACCAATACGGATAGCCGTGCCATGCTCTTTGCAAATATTCAAAAAAGGAATAAACCTGGCTCGTATCTTTTCATATTCACGAACAAATTCCTCATCTGTATAGTCAGACGTATCGCCGATCTTTATACTTCCCACATAGTTTCCCGGGTTGATCCGCACTTTTTCCACCTGCGTAGCTGCCACATCGGCGGCATTGGCATTAAAATGAATGTCGGCCACCAAAGGTACGTCGCAGCCTTGTTCACGCAACGCCGCATGAATTTTGCCGATGCTTTCGGCCTCACGGATGCCCTGCGTTGTAAAACGCACGATTTCGCCTCCGGCTTCAACGATTCTTAAACACTGAACCACCGAGCCAGCTATATCATTGGTATCGGTATTAGCCATCGACTGTACTCTCACCGGCTGATCGCCACCTAGCAGTACTTTTCCTATCTGAATCTCGTTCGAAGGACGACGCGTATAATTAAATTGATTGAGTTTCCACATATTTTAGTTAGAAGTTGCGAGCTTGAAAAGCAATTAAGTAATCAAGCACAAAATTACACATTTTAGACTATCTAACACAGAACAAAGAAAAAAGTTATTTACAAACGAACCTAGCAATACACAAATGAGGAGTTAATGCAAGCAAGCATATATGCAAATTGACTGATAACTAAGAATTAAATAATATATCGGTCGTTATAAAAGTTCCTTTTCTTTAGGCTCTTTTAAGCGAAAAAGAGTACCTTTGCAGCAGTTTACTAGACTAACCAAAATGAAAATTCAATTTCAACCAAAATTACTAAGTACACTTAAGAACTACAACAAAGAACAGTTCTACGCCGACCTAATGTCGGGAGTTATAGTAGGTATCGTAGCCTTACCACTAGCCATTGCATTCGGTATTGCATCAGGCGTAACACCAGAGAAAGGTTTATTCACAGCCATCATCGCCGGTTTTATCATTTCTTTTCTTGGAGGGAGTAAAGTTCAGATTGGAGGCCCCACCGGTGCTTTTATCGTTATTATTTATGGCATTGTACAGGAATTTGGCGTTGCCGGACTAGCTATTGCCACTATGATTGCCGGGGTAATGCTTATTGCCATGGGTATTTTCAAACTCGGCAGTGTTATAAAGTTCATCCCTTTTCCGGTTATTGTGGGATTTACAAGTGGGATAGCGCTCACCATCTTTGCCACCCAGGTAAAAGATCTGTTTGGCATGCACATTGCTAAAGTTCCAGCCGACTTTATTCACAAATGGATTACTTATGGCGAGTTTATCAGCACTATTAATCCATGGGCCGTAGGGGTTGGTTTACTTTCTATTGCCACTATAGCTATAACTCCAAAGTTCTCTAAAAAAATCCCCGGATCGCTCATAGCAATAGTTCTACTTACATTAATAGTATACGTATTGCGCAACAAATTTGGCATCCAGGGAATCGAAACCATTGGTGATCGGTTTACCATCGACCCATCTCTACCAACTCCGGCAGCACCTGAAATCAACTTTGCAGCCATCAAGACATTACTTCCAACAGCTTTCACCATTGCTATGCTGGGTGCTATTGAATCATTACTTTCAGCAACAGTTGCCGACGGGGTAATCGGGGACAAACATGATTCTAATACCGAACTGATCGCCCAGGGAATCGCCAATGTGGTAGTCCCTATCTTCGGAGGAATCCCGGCTACCGGAGCCATTGCTCGTACCATGACCAATATCAATAACGGCGGACGAACTCCCGTAGCTGGCATCATCCATGCCGTTGTGCTGGCACTCATCCTTCTGTTTCTTGGCGGACTAACGAAGCACATCCCTATGGCATGTCTGGCTGGTGTATTGGTCGTTGTATCTTACAACATGAGTGAATGGCGAACATTCAAAGCATTAATGAAAAATCCAAAATCGGATGTAGCCGTATTGCTCACAACCTTTGGACTTACTGTTATTTTCGATCTGACTATCGCCATTGAAGTCGGTCTGCTTTTAGCCGTTTTGTTATTCGTACGTCGAATTTCCGAATCATCCTCTATTTCTATCTTCAAAGAAGATATTGACAAGGCTGAATATTCAGACGAAAGCACTGACGATACCGAAAAGCTGCATTTACCTATAGGGGTAGAAGTGTATGAAATCGAAGGTCCATTCTTCTTTGGTGTTGCAAATAAGTTTGAAGAAACCATGAAAGTGATTGGCGACAGACCAAAGGTTCAAATTATTCGCATGCGAAAAGTTCCGTTCATAGACTCAACAGGTGCACACAACCTACAAAATCTGATTCGTTCAGCACAAAAAGAAAAAATTCAGATACTCCTTTCCGGAGTAAATGATAAAGTACATGCTGTACTCAATCAAAACGGCATTGAAAAATTATTGGGCTCTAAAAACGTATGCAGCAACATCAATGACGCATTAGCACGAGCCGAACAAATACTCGAAAACAAATGAAGATAAGACAGAGAAGACCTCTATTTTCACAAAAAAACAGAAAACATTTTATTAATTCAAAGCAAAAGAGTATTTTTGTGTAGATTTTTTTGAAAATGACAAACCGCTACGAAGAACTTATACACGCTTTTGAAACAAGACTGCGAAAACTAATGTCGGAGTACCAATCATTACAAGAACAAAACTCCATACTAAAGAATGAATTAGATCGTAAACAGACAGATCTCATGCATGCTCATCAGGAAGTTTTGGAACTTCGAAAAAATTACGACCATTTACAAACAGCTAGAAGTTTGGGAAGATCAGAGACTGAGAAAGATGAATCCAAACAACGAATAGCCAAAATGGTGCGGGAAATAGACAAATGTTTAGCTCTTTTAGATGAATAGAGCGTATGAAAGACGATATTTTTTTAATAAATGTGCAAATTGGAGGTCTTAGATTACCTCTACGTATTGCTCGTAAAGACGAGGAACTGTACCGTAAAGCTGAAAAACTACTGGTGAAATTTTTAGATGATTACCAGCAGAAATTCAGCCAACGCCCTACAGAGGAAATCCTTATTTTGGTAGCATATCAATTAGCAGTTATGGTGTCTAAGCAAGAATTTGCCGACAACATAGTTCCTTTAGCCGAAAAAATTCAAGCTCTTGATCAGGAATTGAAAGCATTGCTTTCGAAAGAGTAAAATCGTTTCTAACATTATTTTCCGCATTACATTGACCAGAAAAACCCTTAGAATAAAAGGTTCTATCTTTTCAGTGCAATGCGTTTTTTATTAGCAAAAATCAAAAACAACTGACTTAATTATATTCATTACTAACATTCATTAAATATATAAAATGGAAAACATAATAATAGGACTAATTGCATTGATTGTCGGAGCCAGTGGGACGTTTGTCTTACTCCGCTTTGTCAACAAAAGAGCAATACAGGAGGCAGAAGCTGAGGCTGAACTACTCAAAAAAAACAAACTCATAGAAGCCAAAGAGAAATTCATCGCCCTTAAATCCGAGCACGAACAACAGGTGCAGGAAAGAAATGCAAAGATTCAAGTTGTTGAAGTCAGACTTCAACAAAAAGAAATGCAGCTAAACCAAAAACAAGGTGATGTGCAACGAAAAATCAACGAAGTTGAGGCTCAAAAAGAACATTTAGAAACACAACTTGGGAGTTTAGACAACAAGAAAAAAGAGCTCGAACATTTACATCGTCAAGCACAGATAGAACTGGAAACCATTTCAGGTTTATCAGCCGATCAGGCAAAAGAGCGCCTCATTGAAGCATTGAAAGAAGAAGCCAAAACCGAAGCCATGTCGTACGTAAACGACATTATGGAAGAGGCTAAAATGACAGCAAACAAAGAGGCTAAAAAAATTGTCGTTCAGAGCATACAACGCGTCGCAACCGAAACAGCTATTGAAAATTCGGTAACTGTATTTCACATAGAATCAGATGAAATAAAAGGACGCATCATCGGACGTGAAGGACGAAATATCCGGGCTTTAGAAGCTGCAACCGGTGTTGAAATTATTGTTGACGACACCCCTGAAGCTATCGTACTTTCGGCTTTCGACCCCGTTCGCCGTGAAATTGCACGTTTATCTCTACATCAACTGGTTACCGATGGCCGTATCCATCCGGCTCGTATCGAAGAAGTTGTAAACAAAGTTCGCAAACAAGTAGAAGAAGAAATTGTAGAAATAGGAAAACGCACAACCATCGACTTAGGTATTCACGGATTACATCCTGAACTGATTCGCTTGGTTGGTAAAATGAAATACCGTTCGTCATACGGACAAAACTTATTGCAACACTCGCGTGAAACAGCCAACCTCTGTGCAACGATGGCTTCAGAACTTGGATTGAACCCTAAAAAAGCAAAACGAGCCGGACTTCTACATGATATTGGAAAGGTGCCGGATGACGAACCTGAATTACCACACGCAATTCTTGGCATGAGACTTGCAGAGAAGTACAAAGAAAAACCGGATATTTGCAACGCCATAGGTGCTCACCACGACGAAGTGGAAATGGAAACGCTTATTGCACCTATAGTTCAGGTGTGTGATGCTATCTCCGGAGCACGTCCAGGAGCACGTCGCGAAATTGTAGAAGCCTATATTAAGCGATTGAATGATTTGGAAAATTTGGCACTATCCTACCCTGGCGTACTTAAAACATATGCCATTCAGGCAGGTCGCGAATTACGCGTAATTGTAGGGGCTGACAAGATTGACGACAAGGAAACAGAATTGTTATCTTTCGACATTGCCAAAAAGATACAAGATGAGATGACTTATCCGGGACAAGTAAAAATCACCGTTATCAGAGAGACGAGAGCGGTAAGTTACGCAAAATAGTTCAAAGTTAATAGTTGATAGTTGATAGCGAAACAGCCAACTATTAACTAACAACTTTAAACTAAAAAAAGGGGCTGTTTGGTTTTGACAGCAGGTAGAACTGATATGTAAGCATGTCGAGCTATGAGAAAACAGCTCGTAAATCCAGGGTCTCAAAATTATAACTGGCGAAAATAACTACGCTCTTGCTGCTTAATCGAATCATAGTAGATAAGCTTTATTTCGATACTAGGTATTGAAACGAGACATTTCCCGGCGGCCGTCGCTTCGAGGCCAATGATCAGGAGATGCGGATAAATCGAAGATAGTCACGCTTAGCCTTGGGGGCGCGATGAAATAAAAAGGATAAGGTGTAGGTTGGTGGCTTTGGTCTTGCCTACGCACGAAAATCTAAGCGAAGATAAACATGTAGAAAGCTTATTATTTCCTTGTTTGGACGAGGGTTCGACTCCCTCCAGCTCCACAAAAAAACTCAAGACGTTTAGCAGTCATACTGGCTAAACGTCTTTTTTTCTAAAAATAGTACTAATTCGCGTCTTGCACGTTAAAAACAGATAATGTAATGACATCCCTGCTACAATTATAGCAGGGAAATGCCGAAAAAAATCTATCTTTGCCATCGAAAGAATTTTTACAATTTTACGTTCTACAAATATGAAATCTGCATCAAAAATATATTTAGCCATTATTCTATCAGTAGTTGTTTGTATCGCAAATGCTCAGACATATCGCTTAGAAATCGGCTACAACAACCCGAAACGTTATGGTTCTGGCGTAAGTTCTCCAACGTATTTTAATGGAATAAAATTCGGAGGGAGCGCTGAATTCAAACTAAAAAACAACTTTAGTTTGCTAACCGGGGCACTTTACAACTTCGTATACTCTGACAAAATCCAAGGTTATCCAGGCTCTTTAGAAGCTAAATATCATACCACCGGGCATTCGCTAGACATTCCGGTACGTTTAATGTATACTCTACCAATGTCCAAAACTATCAAAGTTTTCGGCTTTGCTGGTCCAAATTTAAATATTGGTTTGTTTCAAAACATGAAAATCAGCTCAACACTGGCATACCCTTCTACAAGTTCGTTGTATATCCCATCCCGATCAATCGATCTATATGGCGGATCGGATGCAGACTATCAACTGAACCGATTAAATCTTCAGATTGGAGTTGGCGGAGGAGTTCAGTGGAAGAAATATCAGGTTAAAGCCGGATATGATTGGGGAGTAAACAATCTGAACAAAACAAATTCGGGAAACATATACCAAAAGGGATTATATGTCTCGTTTGCATACGATTTTTAAAAGAAATAATATTACTGGAAATGACTAAAACCACTCTAGGATTTAGTCATTTTTTTTTCAAAAGACTGCAATAAATCACGTATAAAATCTTTATTTAAACCAAATTATAATTATTAATCGTTCATTATTAATTATTAATTGATTAGTATGACGTTAAATTATGGAAGAATGATTATTTTTGTAGCAGTTTAAGCTTAAACTCACCTTTAAAAATGCAACTTTACCAAACATTTCTTCAACATCCAACAATCTGTACAGACAGCCGTATATGTCCGACAGGCTCTCTTTTTTTTGCATTAAAAGGAGGAAATTTTAATGCAAACGCCTTTGCTCTTGCCGCACTCGAGAAAGGCTGCGCTTTAGCTGTCGTCGACGAAGCTGAATACGCTATAGATGAACGTTTCATATTAGTCAACAATGTATTGGATACTTTGCAGCAATTGGCTGCTTACCATCGGAAACAACTGGGAACAAAAGTTATCGGAATTACCGGTACGAATGGAAAGACGACAACCAAAGAACTAATAGCAGCAACACTTGAAGAAAAATACAACATTCTCTTCACTCAGGGAAATCTGAACAATCACATTGGCGTCCCCCTCACCTTATTGCAATTGAAACCTGAACATGAAATTGCGATAATAGAAATGGGAGCAAATCATCCTGGTGAGATCAAAACTTTGGCTGAAATAGCATCCCCAGATTATGGTATAATTACAAACGTAGGAAAAGCTCACCTCGAAGGTTTCGGATCATTTGAAGGAGTGAAAAATACTAAATCAGAGCTTTATCAAAACATATACAACCACGGAAAAGCAATATTTATAAATAAAGATAATGCCAACTTAATAGAGATGGCTGACAAGACCGGTTACGCAATAGGGCAAGCAAATGTTTGCGCCTACAGTTTTAATCAAAAAGATAAAGCTGCTTATGTTTTAGGACAAACCCTAGCATGTTCTCCTTTTTTGAAAATGCAATGTACTACCGATGATCAATTACAAACATTCGAAGTCAACACAAACTTAGTAGGAAGTTATAATGCCGAAAATGTATTGGCTGCAGTCACTATCGGAAAATATTTTGGACTCAGCAATGAACAAATAAAGGCAGGTCTTGAGGGATATACGCCTCAAAACAATCGTTCTCAATTGACCATCACAAAATTCAACAAGTTAGTAGTTGATGCATACAATGCAAATCCAACAAGTATGCAGGCAGCCATCTTGAATTTTGCTCAAATGGACATGCAAGCTAAGACTCTTATTTTGGGTGATATGCTGGAACTAGGCGAGCAAAGTGAAAGCGAACATCAAAGCATAATTGATTTGCTGCAACAAAATCATCTGATGAGCGTTTTGTTGGTTGGAAGTGAATTTGAGAAAACTAACAGTCACTTTACTCACTTTAAAAATGTGGATGATTTGATAAGTTACCTCAAAGAACACCCTATCAGAAATGAATATATACTAATCAAAGGTTCAAGGGGCATTAAGCTCGAAAAAACATTAACTATACTCTAATAATTGATAATTATGGATCCAATTAAAAGAAAAAATTTTATAATCATTACGATAGCAACAGTTATAATTATTGCTTTAGGAATTGCTGTCGTGTACTTTGTTCGGAAAGCGAATCAGAAGGACACCGAAATGGCAGAAGTTGTGGAACAAATGAACTTTGAAAAGCAACAAGTAGAGAAAGAATATTCCAACATCAATCAGGAGTTTGCCGGTTATACATCGAACATACGCAATGACTCACTCGTAAAATTACTGGATAATCAGAAAACAAAAGTTCAACAGTTATTGGACGAGTTGCGCGTCACAAAATCAACAAACGCAAGGCGTATAGCTCAATTGAAACAAGAATTAGCTACTGTACGAAAAGTAATGATTCAGTATGTGAATCAGATTGACTCATTAAACTCGGCCAACAAAGTGCTAAAGACAGAGAATGTTGAAGTTCATAAAAAATATCAGGCTGCAACAGCAACAGTACAACAACTTTCGAAAGATAAGGAGTCGCTTAACCAAGTAGTCAACCGGGCTGCAATTCTGGAAGTCATTAATTTCAGTATGACACCGCTCAATAGCAAAGGAAAAAAGACAGGTTGGTTCTCGCAAACAGCCAGCTTACAATTCAACTATACAGTTGCAAAGAACATTACAGCTCAGCCCGGTGAAAAGACAGTGTACCTAAGAATTACGCGTCCTGACGATGATGTGCTGACTAAAAGCCCGAGCAATGTATTTTCGTACGAAAACAAGAACATAGCCTACTCGGCCAGTAAACACTTTGAATTTACTGGCGATGCAAAAAGCGATGTGATTTATTGGAAAATTGGTGAAATTCTACCGAAAGGAATCTATCGGGCTGAATTCTTCATTGACGGAAACCGTGTTGGAAGTTTCTCATTCAAATTTGAGAAATAAATGTCTCACCAAAGTGAGTAATTAGCAACTAAAAGCAGAACTAAGCAACCTGCAGCTTGCAGATATATTATTTTCAAAAATATTTGAAAACAAACAAAAGATAATATCACATCAAAAATAACAACAAACATGAAACGAATTTCAATTGGCTTATTACTTACTTTTGTTCTTTTAATCATATTTTCAGCTTGCAAGGAAGATAAATGGTTGGACTGGAAAAACCTAAACGACGAATGGTATGCTAAACACAAAAATGATGATGGTTTCCACACAACGAGTTCAGGTCTTGCTTATCAGATTATTTATGCAGGTGCTCCAACCCTTCGAAAACCAGATGCTAATAGTGTTGTTGTTGTTAATTACAAAGGGTCGCTAATAGATGGGTCTGTGTTTGATACAGCTCTAAACGATAGCACTGCAACTCTGTATTTACCAAATACAGTTAGCGGCTGGCAGGAAGGACTAAAGATGGTGCATAATGGTGCTCATATAAAACTATATATCCCGAGTGAGTTGGGTTACGGTACATCAACCTCAAATTCGCTCATACCTCCGCACTCAGTTCTGATCTTTGATATTTATTTGAAAGACTCATATTATTACCCGAAATCAAATTAAGACTTATTTAATACTGCATTTATGAAGAAACTAATTCTCATATTTCTTTGCTCACTTTCAGCCGTTGCTTTTGCAACAGACTATACGGTGACAAGCATTCCAAATCCGAAAACAACAAATGTGCATTCTTTTGTTAGTAATCCGGATGGAATTTTGAAAGTTGAGACCGTTCAACAAATAAATGTATACCTGGACTCACTTCAGGCACAAACAGGAGCCGAGATCGCTCTGGTTGCGGTTAACTCCATAGGAGGAAACGAAATTAAGCCTTTTGCCACCGACCTGTTTAAAGCATGGGGAATAGGGAAAGCAAAACAAGACAACGGCTTGTTAGTATTGTTTGTACTTGGCGATAAAAAAGTAACCTTTGAAACCGGCTACGGGCTGGAAGGCGTACTACCCGATGCTATTTGCAAACGAATCCAGTATCAGTCCATGGTCCCTGAATTTAAAAAGGGCAATTACGATGCTGGTTTATTAGCCGGGATTCAACGTATCGGCTCAACCATACGCAAAGAACCTATTGCCGCGGCACCCAAAGAAACTGTTGCATGGAATCAGATTTTGCCATTGGCAGCAGGCGTTTATCTACTTATAGCTATTTTTGCCTTGATGTGGATGGCCAATATAGTTCAAAGTGTACGGAAAGACCCAAAGCTAAAGAGCAACATTGCACGATATAAAGTTTTGAAGAGTCAGAAATCCGGGATTATAAGTTTACTATCTATCCTATTGCCAATTGTAGGATTTGTATTAATACTTCTTTTCTCCAATCCGATCTTCATGCTACTGCTCATCCCTGTACCCCTGGCTACCATTCCTGCCAATGTATACGGCAGATTGATGATGATAAAAATCAGACGCCAGCCAATTCCCTGCAATATTTGCGATGGGGAAATGCATATTTTGTCCGAAAAACAAGAAGATGCACACCTAAAGCTGGCACAACAATTTGAGGAAAAACTACACGCTGTTGATTACGACGTTTTTGTTTGTAACAAATGTGCCAACGAAGCTATTTTCACATTAGACAAACCCAGTGCTTATTCAGAGTGTCCAAAGTGTGGCACAAAAGCTTTTATTCTATCAGACAAACGAACCCTTATAGCCCCTACTTACATTAGTTCCGGAACTGAACGAACCACTTATCGTTGCAAATTCTGTGGCTACGAAGAAAACGATAATCATAATATTCCACGTTTAACGCGTACTGAAGGTGCTATCGTTGGTGGAGCAGTTCTGGGTGGACTCTTTAGTGGAAGAGGAGGCTTTGGAGGTGGAGATTTTGGTGGTGGCGACGGAGGTGGAAGCTTCGGCGGAGGGATGTCGGGTGGCGGTGGAGCTACAAGCGGTTGGTAATCTTACAAAATGAACAACTACTACCGGCACTAAAGCTCGTCGAGGAGAAAAAACAGTATTTTCACAAGCGTGGAAGCTCTGTCAAGTAAAAAAACAGTACTTCCACAAGCGTGGAAGCTCTGTCAAGAAGAAAAACAATACTTCCACAAGCGTGGAAGCTCTGTCAAGTAAAAAAACAATACTTCCACAAGCGTGGAAGCTCCGTCAAGTAAAAAAACAGTACTTCCACAAGCGTGGAAGCTCCGTCAAGAAGAAAAACAGTACTTCCACAAGCATGGAAGCTCTGTCAAGAAGTAAAAACAATACTTCCACGAGCGTGGAAGCCTTAAGTTACTAAGAGAAGTATTAAAACAATAATCAAACAACATTAAAATTATTTCCCGACTTATACTTTAGTTTTTGTTTCTATTTAATTCAAACAAATAAACATTTATCACAATGAAAAAAAGTTCAATTATTTTAATTTCAGTTATAGCTGTAGTTGCTTTGCTATTTTTGTGGGGAACTTCCGGATATAACAGTTTAGTCACCTTACGAGAAGACGTAAACAGCCAATGGGCAAACGTTGAAAGCCAATACCAACGTCGTTCCGATTTAATTCCTAACTTAGTGCAAACAGTAAAAGGTTACGCCACGCACGAAAGTTCAACACTCGAAGGTGTTGTAGCCGCCCGTGCCAAAGCCACTCAGGTAACCATAGATCCGAAAAATCTGACACCCCAAAAACTTCAGGAGTATCAGGCTGCTCAGGGACAAGTAAGCTCTGCTTTAGGAAAGCTGATGATGATTACCGAAAACTATCCCGACCTAAAGGCTAATCAGAACTTTCTGGAACTACAAGCCCAGTTGGAAGGTACTGAAAACCGCATTTCGGTAGAACGCAACAGATTCAATGATGCAGCTAAAAGCTATGACATCACGATACAGCGCTTTCCAAAATCGATCATTGCCTCCCTGTTCGGATTCGAGAAAAAACCATATTTTGAAGCCGAAAAAGGTGCCGAAAAAGCCCCTGCTGTAAAATTCTAAAGAATCTTAAGTCTCAAAGACGATCGGTCGTTGAAACTTCCATGTGATATAAATTGAAGTCATAAAACTCTTTTGGATTCTTTTATCCGAAAGAGTTTTATAATAAAGAGAACAAAGGAAATTATGTCTAAAAGCACTTACAAACCCGCTGCTGACCGGTACACAAATACGGTTGGTTATGAGCATTGTGGAAAAAGCGGTCTACAGCTTCCCCGAATATCATTAGGATTGTGGCATAACTTCGGAGATGTTGACGATCAGGACGAGGCGTTGAGGATGATTCAGTTTGCATTCGATCATGGCATTACGCATTTCGATCTGGCAAACAACTACGGCACACCTTACGGTAGTGCCGAAAAGAACTTTGGAAAAATACTGAAAGATAACTTTTCATCGTATCGCGACGAAATGCTTATCAGCACTAAAGCGGGACACGATATGTGGCCGGGCCCTTATGGCGATTGGGGTTCGCGAAAATACCTCATAGCAAGCCTGAATCAGAGTTTGCAACGCATGCAACTGGATTATGTAGATATTTTTTATTCGCACCGCTACGACCCCAATACTCCCTTGGAAGAAACAATGGGCGCATTGTCGGACATGGTAAAACAAGGTAAAGCGCTTTACGTTGGGATATCCAAATATCCGGAAGATAAAGCACGTGAAGCCTATCGAATTCTCAGGGAAAATGGAACACCGTGCCTAATTAATCAGGACAGGTATAATATTTTCACTCGTCACATTGAACAAAGTGTTCTCCCACTGGCCGAAGAGCATGGTGTAGGTGTAGTAGCCTTCTCGCCATTGGCACAGGGCATGCTAAGCGACAAATATATAAATGGCATACCCGAGAATTCGCGAGCAGCACATAGCTACGGTTTCTTGAAAAAAAGTCAACTGACCCTTGAAGTTATCGACAAAATAACAAAACTGAATGACATTGCTGAGAAACGTGGACAATCGTTGGCGCAAATGGCTCTTGTATGGTGCTTACACCAAAAACAGGTAAATTCAGTTATAGTAGGAACCAGCTCAGTAAAACAATTGCAGGACAACATCGATGCCCTTAAAAATTCGGCATTCACGGATGATGAATTGTGGAGAATAGGCGAGTTAGGATAAGTGAGTTTGCACAAACAATCTACATGGAATGAAATTAGTGATTAAACATTGTCTGGCCGTTATATTTCTTGCACTTACATTTGCAAGTTGTAGAGATACTGTTACATCGTCAATTCCCGATTATCCTGTTTATCTGGAACTCAATCTGACAACGGCTCCATATACCACTTTTAGAAACTCATACCTTCATTGTTTTTATTTCATAACGCTCAACTCCCCTCACATCTTACCTATAACTAACCGGCTCGGTTATGGTGGAATCATAGTATGTACGGGATACGATGGAGAATATTACGCCTTCGACATGAGCTGTCCCTACGAAGCTAGTCGAACAGTGCGGGTTTATCCCAATGATTCAGGACAGGCTGTGTGCGAAAAATGCGGATCAGTATATACTCTGGGCTATGGTATCGGCGACCCACAGTCTGGTCCGGCTAAAGAAATGCTTAAAAGATACAAAGCTACACTCAACGGGTATACATTATATGTTACCCAGCGGTAAGACACAAAAAAAAGAACGCTTCAATTTCAATGTCGTTTAGTTAGGCACACAAAACACACAGATTTTACAGAACATGCAAAGTTGATTTGATTATTCTATTTTTGATAATGTGCATTTTAAATGGAATTTCTATTCTGTGTTTTTTCGTCTAATCCGTGTATTATGTGTGCGATTTCTTATCTAAACGACATTGGTTGCAATTTATAGAATCATAGTGCATCGGCACATAATCATTATAAGAATATACACAGCAACCAAACAACAAAGACAGGCACTCGTTACCACTGCTTAGGCTTGACAACAAAGGCAATCAGAGCAACAATAACGATATAAAAAGGATATACCAGAGATAGAGCCAAAGAGTTTGCACCAACCCTTCGTAATTGAAAAAAATCACTTATTAGATAGAGAAAATAGGTATCAATTAGATATTTAATTACAAACACCAAGAGAAGGGCTAAGCAATATTGAAGGTTATAAAAGGATAATCCGATTAAAATCACAAACCATAAACTGACGCCGAACACGATGCAGGCTGTTGTTATTATCTGCCAATCGGTATATGAAGGCGATTTTGCAGCCCAACGCCGACGCTGCTTAAAGAAGGCCTTCAACGATCCGGCCGGCTCCACAAAAGCAAGCGCATCCTTCGATTTCAGAAAACGAATAATACCACCCTGCTTCTTCACACTTTCTAAGAGAAAGATATCATCACCGGATTGTTCTTCATCATGCAAATGCATTTGGTTTTTCTGCCAGGCGTTCTTTGTAAATGCAAGATTTGCTCCATTACACAAAATAGGTTTGCCAACACCTGCAGCACCTGCTCCCGAAGCCACCAAACTTGCAAACTCAAATCTCTGAAGAGTTGAAAAGAGAGAATTTCTTTTTGAAAATAACACTGGGCAAATTATTAAATCACTTGGATAGCCACTCTGAAAAGCAACAATAGTCTGCAACCATCGTTTCGAATGCATACAATCAGCATCAGTCGTAACTATTAAATCACCCGATGATTGTTGAATACCTTCCCGGAGAGCATTTTTCTTTCCACGCCCAACCGCATTAATGACCCGAATATTTGAAAATTTCGCTTGAGCAGACAATATGTACTCCAGTGTTGCATCATCCGAATGATCGTTAACTAAAATAAGCTCATAATTACAGTAACTTTGCTCCGTAAGACTTAGAAGCAATGAAGAAATATTTCTGACCTCGTTTTTACACGGAACAATTACCGATATCAACACCGGAGATAACGCATCACCGCCGCCCACAAATGTATCGGTTTTTTCCCAACCAACTATAAAATGTAAAACAAGAATCAAATACAGGACTGTAACCAGGGCAGAGACTACCGTTATTATCAACATGATTTATAAAATGACATATAAAACTCCGATGTTATTTTTCCGTCCAGAAACACTTTTAATGTTAGAACAAAGGTATAAAAATAGGCACACTTAAAGAAAGTGTGCCTGTTTTTATAATTCCATTAGGATTACAACTAGTTATTCTGACAGTTACTACAAACTCCAAAATAAGAAATTTCAGCAGTATCTATCTTAAGTCCTTCTACAGAGGGAATCTGAAAATAGCTTGGACTTAAATTGAAAATATCGTGCACTGCTCCGCAGCTTTTACACATAAAATGAGCATGAGCTGAAATATCAACATCATATCGCGCATTTTTTTCATCGATAGCTAACGCCCGTACAGCCCCACGTTCAACGAACAAGTCAAGCGTATTATATACAGTTGTTTTCGACAAGGTGGGCATAGTAGGACTTAAAGCCGTATAGATTTGATCAATTGTTGGATGAATACGGTTCTTTAGTAAAAAGTCCATCACTGCTGAACGTTGCACCGAAGGTTTTATTGAAAACTGTCGTAAATATTGATGAGATTCTAACATAAAATTTATTGAACTATATATTTAATTGAAATTGATACAAAGATATATCATTATAGCCCACCAACCTAACCAATCTAGTTAATATTAATCAATTAGCAGAATATTGATAAGCAAAACCTGAGTCATTACGACTGAAACTTCTGGTTACAATTACTATTAAACACAGTAATAAGCAGAAAAAAGTCGTAATAGTAACTATTACGACTTTTCAATATATTTATAAACTAGAATTACAATGCCTTGATTTCAGTCAAAACATTGTTAGTTGTACGTACAGCAGCAGCACTTTTTTCGAACAATGCTTTTTCTTCTGCATTTAGTTTGTAATCTACAATGGCTTCAACACCAGTCTTACCAACTAATACAGGAACACCGATACAAATATCTTTTTGTCCGTATTCACCTTCAAGGTAAACACAGCAAGGAATAATTTTCTTTTGATCGTGAACTATTGATTCAACCAAATAGGCAGCAGCAGCTCCCGGAGCATACCAGGCAGAAGTTCCCAGCAAGCCAGTAAGAGTAGCACCACCAACCATAGTATCGGCTACAACTTTATCAAGAGTTGCTTTATCAAGAATATCAGCAACAGGACGACCTTTATAAGTCGCAAAACGAGTCAATGGAATCATGGTAGTATCACCGTGACCACCGATAACCAAACCTTCTACTTCGGTTGGATTAGCATTTAAAGCTTTACTCAAATAGCATTTGAAGCGTGAACTGTCCAAAGCTCCACCCATACCAATCACTCTGTTTTTAGGAAGACCAAGTGACTTAAATGCCAAATAAGTCATCGTATCCATAGGATTACTTACCACAACAATAATTGCATTTGGAGAATATTTCAGAATACTTCCGGCTACGGCTTTTACGATACCAGCATTAACGCCAATCAACTCTTCACGAGTCATACCCGGTTTACGTGGAATACCCGAAGTAATAACCACAACATCCGAATTGGCTGTTTGTGCATAATCATTGGTACAACCAACTATTTTAGAATCAAAGCCCAGTAAAGCGGCAGTTTGAAGCATATCTAATGCTTTACCTTCCGACACACCTTCTTTCACATCTAACATAACAACTTCGTCAGCGACTTCGTTGAATGCAAGTACATTTGCACATGTGGCACCAACATTTCCGGCACCTACTACGGTTACTTTTGACATAATAATTTTATTTTTTAAGTTCGAATATTTGTTTTTCAAGACCGTGACAAAGATACTAATATATATTCTTTAAAGAAAAATTTCTTTATTATTTTTAATACTAAAAATTCCTCGTTCAGGTATAAATAGATTAAAAGAATCGACTGTGAATCTGTAACTTTTTTTGTACCTTTGCCTCACAAAAGTAACATATCGAAGGCCCGGATTTATGACATCTGATTTTCAAAACAGCAGATCAGATATCAGAGGCTTTTCCGACAATGAGGTATACATATTATCAAACTATCAAATATATACGTTATGCAAACTATTGACAAATTTAATTTTGCCGGGAAGAAGGCAATCGTTCGTGTGGACTTCAACGTTCCGTTGAACAAAGAAACTGGTGCAGTTAGCGACGATACCCGTATTCGTGGTGCATTGTTGACCATCAAAAAGATCTTAGCCGATGGTGGTTCTGTAATTTTAATGTCACACATGGGTCGTCCGAAACAAAACCCGGATCCTAAGTTTTCTTTAAAACAAATTATTCCGGCAGTTGAAGGACTTGTTGGTCAGAAAATACAATTTGCCGAAGATTGTGCAAATGCTGACGCTCAAGCTGCCGCTTTGAAACCGGGTGAAATTTTATTGTTAGAAAATCTTCGTTTCTACGAAGAGGAAGAAGGCAAACCACGTGGAGAATTTGCTAACGACGAAGAAAAGAAAGAAGCTAAAAAAGCATTGAAAGCAAAACAAAAAGAATTTGCTAAGAAGCTAGCATCGTATGCCAACGTTTATGTAAACGATGCTTTCGGAACAGCTCACCGCGCTCACGCTTCGACTGCTGTTATTGCCGAATACTTCGCAACCGAAAACAAAATGTTCGGATTCCTTATCAACAGCGAATTAATTGCTATGGATAAAGTATTGAAAGATGCTCAGGCTCCATTTACAGCTATCATGGGAGGTGCTAAAGTTTCGGACAAAATTTTGATCATTGAAAACTTGCTTGACCGTGTTCAAAACCTGATTATCGGTGGAGGTATGACTTATACATTCATCAAAGCATTAGGTGGCGAAATAGGCAACTCACTTTGCGAAGCCGACAAACTGGATCTGGCGCTTGAGATTCTGAATAAAGCAAAAGCGAAAGGCGTAAATGTATACATCCCAACAGATGCTGTTAATGCTGATAAATTTGCAGCCGATGCAGCAACCTGCATCTCTAAAACAGATGCAACTCCTGAAGGCTGGATGGGACTGGATATTGCCGACGAAACAATCGAAACTTTCAGCGAAGTAATTGCCAATTCAAAAACTGTTCTTTGGAACGGGCCTATGGGCGTATTTGAAATGGAAAAATTCGCCAAAGGAACTACTGCCATTGCACACGCTGTAGCTACTGCAACTGCCAACGGAGCATTTTCGTTGATCGGTGGTGGCGACTCTGTAGCTGCTATCAACAAAAACAAACTAGCCGACAAAGTTAGCTACGTTTCTACTGGTGGTGGTGCAATGTTAGAATACATGGAAGGAAAATCTCTTCCCGGAATCGAAGCTATCCGCGGATTCTAAACAGTAAATTCCACAAAACACTTACTACAACGTGCCAATCGAAGTTCTTTTTGATTGGCACGTTTTTTTTAGAATTACAAGCACAGTCTCCTTTTTCAATTGATGTTTAAGTTGCATAAGCAAAGATTAGCATCTTTAAATTGTCTAATATCCATCCAGATTCAGTACATTTGCGTTTCAAGCAATAAATGACTAACAAAAAAAGACTGTAAGAATGAATAGCGGTTTTAACTCCGAAACACAGATTCCGACTTCTACACTAACCCTGCATCTGGACTCCATATTGCAACACCTACCTACTCCTACATTAATTATAGACACCAAAGGAAATACTCACTTTATCAACGACCGGGGCATCGAACTTTTTCGTTGTAAATCAGCACAAGTTTTTTTTGCAAAAGGTAGCATTAACCCACTTATTATAGATCAAAAATATTTTTCGGAAGCCATAAACAAGCTGCACAGTTCTACAAAATCAACAAGCATAAACATCCTTATTCGCAGGTTTGACAAGAGTATTGTATGTACCAACTTATTCATCTCCTTACTCGCAGAAGACTCGAATTACGTACTTCTCCAGTTTACCGAGATCTCAGCTAAAATGCACGCATTACTCATCGAAATGATTCAGTCGCTACGCCATGAAGCCATAATACTTAACCCTTACCTCAACAAGCCCGGGAAAACCTTGCTGGAAGATATGCTAACAAAGACAAATATAAGTAATATATACGACAAGCAATTCAACAAACAAATAAACAACGAGGTTATACGGGAAAGCATTATAGCGCAACTAACAGAAGAATTTCCAATGCTGACTGACAGCGAACTGGCTCTTTGCGGCTTTTTATCATTAAAAATGACCATTGAAGAAATAGCCAGCCTGACAGGAAAAACCGGCAATAGTCTGCGCGTGGCATTCCATCGAATGCTCGCAAAAACCCAATTTAGCACTGGAAAAGAATTTCTGCGTAAACTGAAATCTTTCAAATAAAAAAAAGTCAGGCATCTACACGGACACCCGACTTGTTTTACACACCCGACTTTAACATCACTTCTCCCACATATTTTCCAAGGTATAATCGCCACCCGGGAGTATGCAAAAAGCACCGGTAGTAATCCGAAGATTACGCTCCAAGGCACCGATCTGCGTCATATCTTCTGCATCCAACTTCACGTTGAGCGATCCAAAATTTTCGGCAATCCGGCTTTCGTTTACCGACTTCGGAATTACAACTACGCCCCGCTCCATATTCCAGGCCAGCAGTACCTGTGCGGGCGTACAAGCGTGTTTGGCAGCAATATCCACAATCACCGTTTCGCGCGTGAGTCCGGCTTCGCTCTGCATCAGATTACGACTACCCAGCGGCGCATATGCAGTCGGCAAAATGCCATTAGCCTTACAAAAGCTCAACAATTCAGTCTGTTGTAAATACGGATGCAGCTCCACCTGATTTACTTCTGGCTTCAGCTCACTGTCCTTCATCAGGCGGGTAAGCTTTGGAATATCAAAATTAGATACGCCAATATGCCTCGCCAATCCGGCTTTTTTCAGTTGTTCCATTGCTTTCCAGGTACCCGAAAGCGGCATTTCTGCACGGGTAAATAAATCGGCAGACGACTTAACCTGATCGTGTCCGGTTTTAAAAGCCACCGGCCAGTGAATAAGATACAGATCGAGATAATCGAGTTGCAAATCAGCCAGCGATTTCCGGATGGCAGGTTCTACCTGCTCCGGCGCATGGTAGCTGTTCCAGAGTTTGGAAGTTATAAATAAATCCTGACGCTTCACGAGCCCCAGTTTAAATGCTTCGTGCAAAGCCGCTCCTATTTCTTTTTCATTGCCATAGATGTAAGCGCAATCGATATGCCGATAGCCAGTCTTAATGGCAGCCAACACAGCTTCGTACACTTCATTTTTCTTCGACAGCCACGTACCGAGCCCTAAAGCCGGAAATATATCTCCATTAAGGAATAAAAGATTCTTCATTTAGTTTTTTATTTTATAAACGCAAAGATAGAAACGAATGTTTGGAAATAAGAGGATTTACGCTTGTTTTTTAGCGCAAAAGCATAAGCAAATAAGATATAGGAATTTCCTTTGCGATATGCCAGATATGCTTTACGAATGGGATTCTAAACTGCAAGAAGCAAATATATAAGAAGCTGGCAGAATGAACAAAATATAATTTTATTGGGAACAGTTATTGGAAATAAGATCAAAAGATTGTATATTTGCCATACGATTTAACTAATCAACAGACTATTAATCTGTCTTTTGCGGTACACGGGCGTGCATATATCATACAACATGGAGATTGAAGCAAATGCGCATACGCATTATTGTCCCGCAGCCGTCTTGAGACAAATGCGTGCACGCATTATCGTCCTGCTGTGGTCGGCAAGCAAATGCACACGCGCATTTTCGTCCCGCAGCCGTCGGCGCATAAATGCGCATGCGCATTATCGTCCCGCAAGCGTCGGCACGAAAATGCGCAAAAAAAATGACCTTACGACTTACTTTATCGCCTAAGATAAAGCAATTAAAATAATGTTTAACTGTAGATTTAGATTTTATGAAACAAATTCCTTATTTTTTCCCACGTTACCTACACAACAATGAGCACGACCAACTGCATTCCGACATTGAGAGCCTTATTGAAGCGGAAACATCGGAGAAATTAAACATCGTTGAATTATTTCTTAGTTACAAACAAGCTCGTATTGCCGAAAAAGAAGCCATTCAGGCCGACCAAGGTAGCGTGTACACAAAAACCATTACCGAATCGGATGCGTATCGAGATGATTTGGATCTCGGATTTGAGTTACTTGTGGAAAGCCAGTTGCACCATTTCGATCCCGAAGTACGCGAAAAGGCAGGCCGCGTATGGCGTATTATCCAACAATACGGCAACATCCGCAAACTGAATTACAGCGCGGAGAGCTCCAACATGACCAACCGCAACGCAGAAATCAGATCAAGATATGATGCAGATGTGGCAGCACTCGGGAACGGACAAGGAGCAGAATGGCTCAACAAGCTGGACGAAGCCAACAAACAGTTCATCTCACATTTTGGCGACCGCGCCACCGAGGCGGCTTCTCGGATTAGCGGGAATGTACTCAATACCCGCATAGCGGTAGATAATATTTTTGCAGATATAACCACTCGCATCAATGCTCTCGTGGTGGTAGACGGCGAAGCTATTTATGGCACATTTATCGACAAAGTAAATTACTACATCAATTACCATAAAAATACCATTGCTGCTCGAAAAGGGCGAAAAAAAGGCGGGGATGCGACAACTAAAGAGACAAAATAATTATTTAATAGCCTTGGGATTAATCCCAAGGCTATTAAATAAAACCCACGACCCCCTGCTCCCAAAGCAGGTGCGCCAACAAGCAAAACAGGGCATTAACCGATACCGATTAATGCCCTGATTATTTTATTGAGATTATGATTTACGCCAGTTTACCCAACGCTTCTTTAAGACGGGCAAAAGCTTTTACCAGATTCTCATCGGAAGTAGCATAAGACATACGAATACAGGTAGGAGCACCAAATGCACCACCACCCACGCAGGCCACATGCCCTTCTTCGAGCAGATACATGGCCAGATCGCCGGAATTATTGATTACCCTACCGTTGTATGATTTACCAAAGAAAGAGCTACAATCGGGGAAAATATAAAATGCTCCCTGAGGATCGTTGGTTTTCAAGCCGGGAATCTGACGGGCTAACCCTACTACCAGATTTTTGCGGCGCTCAAAAGCCACACGCATAGTTTCCACACAAGTCTGGTCGCCGGTATAAGCAGCTTCTGCAGCCTTTTGGGTTACCGAGCAGGGACCCGAAGTGTATTGTCCTTGCAGTGTATTGCAGGCCGAAGCTATCCATTTAGGAGCAGCTATCCAACCCAAACGCCATCCGGTCATGGCATAACCTTTAGACACGCCGTTGATAATCACTACGCGTTCGGACACATTGGAAAATTGCGCAATGCTTTCGTGCTTGCCCAGGTAGTTGATATGTTCGTAAATTTCGTCAGAAACAATAATGATATTAGGATACTTAGCCAACACATCGGCCAGTGCTTTGAGTTCTTCTTTGCTGTAAACGCTTCCGGTAGGATTGGAAGGCGAGCACAGAATAAGCGCTTTGGTTTTAGGCGTAATAGCAGCTTCGAGTTGATCGGCCGTAATTTTAAAATCCTGATCAATGCCTGCATACACTTCCACCGGGGTTCCGTCGGCAAGTTTTACCATTTCCGGATAACTGACCCAGAAAGGAGCAGGTATAATTACCTCATCACCTTTGCTGATGATAGCCAGTAGTACATTACATACCGATTGTTTTGCCCCGTTAGAACATACGATTTGTTCGGGCTTGTATTCCAATCCGTTTTCGGTTTTCAACTTGGCACAAATGGCATTACGCAAAGCAGGATAACCAGGAACAGGCGAATAAAACGAAAAGTTATTGTTTACAGCTTGTATGGCTGCTTGTTTAATGTGGTCGGGGGTATAAAAGTCGGGCTCACCAACACTAAGATTAATCACATCGATTCCCTGAGCTTTAAGTTCATTACTTTTTTGCGACATGGCAAGGGTTTCCGACGGAGACAAGGCTGCCAAACGATCTGATACTGGAAACATATTCTTTTTATTTTTTTGTTATTAATTTCGCCACAAAAGTAATAAAAAAAAGCCAAACACGAACTTTACACAGTCAAATAGAGCCTAATAAAATTAGCTTTACCGTCTATTTCTGCTGAAGCATTTCCTTAGTGGAGCGATAGCCTAATTCAAATATCTCGCGACCCTTGTCCACCCCGAATGTATCGTAATTTCCCATATCAAGAGGCTCGATCAGTAAATCGCACAGCTCTTTATCATGCAAAATATTAGCTTTAAACATAAAATGATACGAACGGGCAGCAACATTTAAAATACTGGGGCGGTATTTATCGGCTACCATGGGGCTGGCATTAATACCGATCACTTTGTCGCAATCATCACGAATGGTTGATACCGGAAAATTTTTCAGCACTCCCCCATCCACATAATGTACTCCGGCAATAAGTTTTGGGATAAACAATACAGGAACGCAACATGAAGCAATAACCGGATCAATAAGTCGCCCACTGGAGAAAGTAGCGCTCACCCCTTTATCCAGGTTCGTGGCCACTACGCGCAAAGGAATCTTTAGTTCTTCGAAAGTTTTCGCTCTCAAACTCCGCATAAGAAACTTCTGAAAAGCATCAATCTTAAAGAGACCTCCATTGGTAATCTTAATTTTAGTCATATGCCGAAAACTGATATCCTCAAACAGGCGTGCTATTTCGTCGGGTGAGTACCCATCGGCATACAAAGCACCCACAACAGCCCCAGCACTTACGCCAGAGATAATATCGGGTTTAATTCCATGTTCTTCGAGTGCTTTCAGTACACCTGCGTGACACAATCCTTTTATGCCTCCGCCACTTAATGCAATACCAATTCTATATGGCTTACTATTGAGAAGATTTGCTAAGTCCATATTTGTGCAGTTTTAGTTATCAAGTAGATTAGCCATGAGATGCAACCTCGACAAACCAAATTCGGTATACGCATTGATGCCCGAAGCTAGACTGAGTATTGCGAAAATTTAGTCATAACCCGCTCATAATACGTTTTCGAAACCGGAATATCTGGAGTATTAACCGCATCCAGTTCCAGATAAATACCATCCTTGGTTTTTCTCAACACCTTTACTTTATCCAGATTCACCACATAAGACCGATGGCAACGAACCAACGGACTATCTTTTGTCAGATTTTCCTCCATCCATTTCAACGAATTACGAATCAGGAAATGCGACAGCTTCGACTTATTCAAATAGTGAATCGTTGCATAATTATCGGCAGAATCAACATACAACAGATTTTCCAACATAATGGAAATCCGCAGTTCTCCTTTTTCATCGGGAAAAGCAATCAGGTTTTTTTTGGGGATCTCCACAACAGGCTCCTCTTGCGCCATCTTCTCCAAGATATTATTCTTATCACGCCACGAGAAATAAAGCCATAAGATGGAGTATGGGAGCAAAAGAACCAAACTGGTATTAACCGTGGATTTATGAAAGATATCCAGAAAATCACGACTAGCTCCTTCTTTGGGGATAAACTTCGAAAATAAGGAATAAAAAAGCGACATGGATACAATCTCCGCCAGCACCCAGATAGAATATTGCAAATAAGTGATAGCATGGTTCCGACCATAAGCAAGCATGATGAGCCTGCTGACTACTACTACCAACATACCTGTTAGAATAATAAGGCTAGAAAAGAAGAAGTACTTGAAATCCGAAATGTCAGGATACCACCCGCGTGAGCCAAAAGGCTGAAATATATTAATGAAAAGCAGGGCAAAAACTGCAGTGAGCAGTATCAACCGGGTGATATTGCTTTTGTCGTACAAATAAGCAGGAATCTCGTTATTCATGGTCTTGTGCGGTGTCAGAAAAATATGGGCAAAGGTATATTTTTCTATGCAAACAAACAAACCACATTTCCACTGCGGGGTGTTTTTTCGTCCCGTTATTGATTTTTTCGTCCCACAATCCACATTTTTATCCCAACAGAACCATAAACTCCCCAGATAGTTGGAAACGGATCAGTAATGTAGTTCTTTTGTTTCATCATTTATCCATTTAAGTATGAATTACTCTCAACGACAAACCGAACTCAATGCTCAATTTCATCTTGGAATTGACACACATTTGAACGAATCCAACATCGACATTCGTTTCTGCTCTTTTAAAAGTTCAGCGTTTACTTATCTTGATGAAAAAGTAACCATAAGCTCTGAAGACAAAAAGATAGAAGAAAACCTGGTGTTTACTTACCCTGTATTTATGCCAAAAGAAGCTAACAAGCCCAACAAGGCTATTCTATTGTTACACGGGCTGAACGAACGAAACTGGAGCAAGTACCTGACCTGGGCTGAATACCTGTGCAAAGAAACTGGCAAACCGGTTATTCTGTTTCCCATTGCTTTTCACATGAACCGCTCACCGGTTTCATGGTCGAATCCACGGGCTTTGCAAAACCTGATGGACTTACGAAGGAAAAATAACGGACTCGACCGTAGTCTTAGTTTCGCCAACGTAGCTTTAAGCGAACGAATAAGCCAAAATCCGGCCCGCTTTTATGACTCAGGAAGACAAAGCTTGTGCGACTTAGCTCAACTGTTTCGGGACATAAAAGAAGGAAGACACCAACTGTTTACAGAAAATACTCAAATAGATATTTTCTCATATTCCATCGGCTCGTTCCTGTCGCAAATAACCGTGATGACCAACCCCGATGGCTTATTTTCCGACTCAAAATTGTTTATGTTTTGCGGCGGAAGTATCTTCAGCTCTATGTTTGGCGAATCGCGCAGCATTATGGACAAGCCGGCCTTTGCTCGTTTACTTCATTATTATATGACAGACTTTGCCGAAGATGTAAAATCAAAATCATTGGTCGATAAAGGTTTTGAGTCTTTTTTCAGTATGATATCGCCAGATAAAAGCAAAACAGAACGCGAAGAGTTTTTCAAAAAAAATGGTAACAGGATTGAAGGTATCTCACTAAAAAAAGACACGGTAATACCTTACCACGGTGTGGTAGAAGCACTGGGAGAAGACAATGCCAAATCAAGAATCAGCTTACTCGATTTCTCGTTCCCCTATTCACACGAAAACCCTTTCCCCATCGGAATTCAGGCAGAAACCTCCGAAGTAGATGCCTCTTTCAACCATGTATTCCAGCAGGCAGCTCAATTTCTGGCTTAATTGTATTCTTTTTTTTTGCCAAGTAGATAGTTCCAGTATAATTTTTACCGGAACTATTTTTTTTTGAATCTAACCTCAAATAAATTTTTTAGGTTATATTTGCACCTGCTTAGAATTATCGGATTTCACACAAACTCTCTACTCCCTGAACACACATGGATTATTTCGTTATCACACTGGCAGGATGCTTCTTAATTGCAGGACTGATTGGTTCTGTAGTTTCAAAACTACCGGGAATACCACTCAGCTATCTTGGAATAATCCTACTACACTATAGCTCTATAGCCGAGTTTTCGGTTCATTTTTTTATCCGTTGGGGTGTAATTATTATCGCCGTTCAGGGTTTGAGTTATCTGATACCCCAATGGGGAGAACGAAAGTTTGGAGGCAGCAAAAAAGGCGTTTGGGGAAGTTTAGCAGGCATGGTTGCAGGCATGTATTTCGGAGCCTGGGGAATAGTTGCCGGCGCCATTGCCGGCGCTTTTATTGGCGAACTCTTTAGCGGGAAAGAGAGTTACAAAGCCATTCGTGAAGCATTCAGTTCATTTTCATTCTTTATGTTGGGAACAGTTTTCCAGTTTATCGCAGGAGGCATTCTTCTTTATCATTATCTGGATGATGTAATGATCTATATTTTATAAAAAAAATGTCCGAAAGTCAGCACTTTCGGACATTTTTGGTTTTACGACTCTATTCAAATAATTTTCTCAATGACTTCTTCTAACGAAACCAAGCCCTGTTCGCCGGTTTTCATATTTTTAAGCATCACCTTACCATCATTCATTTCGGTTTCACCTACAATGGCTACAAAAGGGATTTTCTTGTTGTCGGCATAACTCATTTGCTTTTTCATCTTGGCCGGCTCTGGATAAATCTCGGCATTAATTCCTTTAGCCCGTAAAGCTCCCAGCCAGGGTAAACTATACATTAATTCTTTCTCTCCAAAGCTTACAAATAAAATTTGTGTTTGTTCCACCGAAGTTTCAGGATATAAGTTCAGTTGGTTCAGCACATCGTAAATACGATCGGCACCAAACGAGATACCCACACCCGATACACCTTCCATGCCGAAAACACCGGTCAGGTTATCGTAGCGTCCGCCACCGGTAATGCTTCCCATTTCCACATCCAGGGCTTTCACTTCAAAAATGGCTCCCGTATAGTAATTAAGTCCACGTGCTAAAGTCAAATCAAGCTCTATCTGCGTCTGAACCTTCATCATTTCGCAGAATCCGAAAATAGTCTCAAGCTCCGAAACCCCTTTCAAGCCGACTTCCGAAGCCGACAAAACGGTTTTTAGCTGTTCCAGTTTTTCTGCATTGGTTCCACTGAGTTTTAAAATAGGTTGCAGTTTGGCAATGGCCTCATCCGAAATACCTTTTGAAGCAATCTCTTCATTCACCTTGTCCAACCCGATCTTATCCATTTTATCAATGGCAACCGTGATGTCTGTTATTTTCTCGGCTTCGCCAATGATCTCAGCAATACCCGAAAGAATTTTCCTATTATTTATCTTGATGCAAACATTTATTTTCAACCTGCGATACACTTCATCTACGATTTGAATCAACTCCAATTCGTTGAGTAGCGAATCACTCCCAACCACATCCACATCACACTGATAGAACTCACGATAACGTCCTTTTTGCGGACGATCGGCACGCCAAACAGGTTGAATCTGATACCGTTTGAATGGAAACGATATTTCATTCTGGTGTTGCACCACAAAGCGGGCAAAAGGTACAGTCAAATCGTATCGCAAACCTTTCTCCGAAATCTTATTGGTCAGTTTTACGCTGTTCCGTCCAAGCAATTCCTCGTCAGGCAAACCATTCAGATAATCACCAGAGTTGAGTATTTTAAACAACAGCTTATCACCCTCTTCACCATATTTTCCCATCAGGGTCGACAGGTTTTCCATAGCAGGGGTTTCAATCTGCTGAAATCCATAAAGACGAAAAACATCTTTAATGGTATTGAATATATAATTGCGATTAGCCATTTCGATAGGCGTAAAATCGCGGGTTCCTTTCGGAATAGAGGGTTTTTGCATAATGAATGATCTAGAATATACTTATATATATTAACGTGCTATTTTTTTTAATATTAACCGGGTGGCTCCGGTATTACCTTTTACATATTCACCGGCCATTTTTCCGGCAGAAGTATCTTTTAAAAGCTTATTCAGCTGTGTTTCGAGTAATGTATAATTAGAAATAGAAAATGCTCCTCCAACAGCAATCAATTTACGCGCTTCGCGAAACCGATGATAATTTGGTCCGAACACAACCGGCACACTCCACACGGCTGCCTCAAGCGTATTATGAATGCCAACACCAAAACCACCACCAATATAAGCCACATTGGCATAACGATAAATGGATGACAGTATACCAATAGTATCCACTACCAGACAACTAGCCTCAGCCAGATTGGCCTCTGCAGCTTCCGAATATCGAACAAACCGACCATCGAGTAGTTTGGATATTTCGAGTATATGCGCTTCATGGATTTCGTGCGGAACCAAAATCAGTTTTACATCTGGATGCAGGTTAAGATAGCGAACCAGCATCTCTTCATCTTTTGGCCAGGTACTTCCGGCCACAATTACCTGCTTACCTTGCACAAACGACTCAATCAAGGGTAGCTCTTTAGCTTGTTGACAAAGATCATAAACTCGATCGAAACGGGTATCGCCTGCTACTGATATTTTCGAAATACCATGCTGACCCAACAACTCCAACGAACTCTTATCTTGGACAAAAATATGCCGGAACGATTTCAGCAAATTGAGATACCAACCACCATACCATTTAAAGAATATTTGTGTTGGTCGAAAAATAGCTGAGATAGAATACACAGGTACTTTGGCCGATTGCAAAGCCATCAGATAATTAGGCCAAAATTCATATTTTATAAAAATGGCTTTAGTCGGCTTTACCAACTTCACAAAAGCACCGGCCGCATAAGGTGTATCTAAAGGAAGATACGACACAATATCAGCTCCGGCATAATCTTTCCGAACTTCATAACCCGAAGGAGAGAAAAAAGTCAACAGAATTTTGGTAGCCGGCTTTTCTTTTTTTAGTTGTTCAATGACCGGACGTCCTTGTTCAAACTCTCCCAACGAAGCAGCATGAAACCAAACGTAACGCGAACCCGGCACTATTTTTTCTTTCAAAAGAGCAAGAGCCTGATATTGTCCGTTGCGGAGCAAACGTGCTTTGCTGTTGAAAAGTGATGCAATAGAAATTGCAATTCCGTAAAAATAAATGCCTATTGAGTATATAAATTTCATCATTCCGAATCCCCTGAAAGGGATTTAATTACCAAATATATTATAGATTGCTGTTCTTATATTCTTGCCAACGCTGTTTTTATGAATTTGTAGCAAAAGAAAAGGCATTTCAAATGGTTTTGAAACGCCTTTTTAAGGTTTTAAGTTCAGAATTATTTTCTGATACCCAACTCTTTAATAATTGCACGGTAACGTGTAATATCAACATCTTTCAAATAATTGAGCAGACGACGACGTTTACCTACCAAAATTACAAGAGCGCGTTCTGTACTATAATCTTTTTTGTTTGACTTCAAATGTTCAGTCAAATGGTTAATACGGTATGAAAACAATGCTATCTGACCTTCAGAAGAACCAGTATCAGTGTTAGACTTTCCGTATTGACCGAAGATTTCTTGCTTTTTCTCAGCTGTTAAATACATGATAATTTATTAAAAATAAATGTTTTAAAATACAAACTTAGCAATGCACACATCGCAAAACTACATATTTGATTTTGAGCTTGCAAAGATAGGTATTTAATTTTGAATACCCAAAGTCATCATTCTTTTTTTCTGAAAACGGCATCTCGCAACGACCCATCTGCCCATTTCAGTGGTTTATTCTCTATATAAAGGAAAAGAATAGCCGTTATGCTCACCCCAACAACAGAGCCGACCAACAAATCCAACATAAAATGCTGAGACAAATAGACTCTGGAAAAGCCAACCAGAACCGCTAAGATAAAGTAAATAAAGTGCAACCAGCGTTTCTCTGTAAAAAAGACCAGAACCAGAAAAAATGCAAAAGCAGCAGTAGTATGACCCGACGGAAAGCTATTATGCGAATATAAATGAGCACCCGCTATTTTATGTAATTCTATTTTCGGAAAATTTTCAGCAAAATACTTAACCGGTCGGGGTTCATTCCAGATACGCTTCATTAGTTGAACAACCAGACCTGTTGAAAGCTGTGTTGCTAACATTATAAAAGCTATTCGATATTTATAAAAAAGAAGTACTGCAATTACAAAAAAAGGAATGTTACCACCAACCTCGGTATAATATTTAAAAAAAACATCTCCGGCCTCAGTATAATGAGACGCCATCCAAAGATGCAAAGAAGCCTTATCGCAGAATATCACGAGTGACGTAACAACCAATACAAATAAAATATATGGAATGTAAAATGCTGAATATCGTTTGAAGTGCTTCACAATAATAAATTCAATGAATACAAGAGAGAAAATGGATAGATAACCAGACGAAGCAAAGAATAATCAGCTATAAATCAAACTATTCGGCTTCTTAATATTTCTCTTTTCCCCGGCGGACCCGGCAAACGATCCACAAGAAATCCGGCGGCTTGCATAGCACGACGCACAATACCTTTGGAACAATAAGTAGTCAGAATGGCTTCCGAGTTACAATGACTGTATATTTTTTCAAATAATGTCTCACTCCACATCTCAGGTTGTTTCTCCGGCGAAAAAGCATCAAAATAAATCACATCATACATTTCATCAAGATCAAAGATCGTAAAATCTGCTTGTATTTTTTGTAATAAAAAAAACGCTGTAATTTGGACTTTAGCATTCCACGGCGAAGTATGTAACAGTTCAAACTCTTTTTTTAAGTCCGGAAATCGATTTTCTACATAATTAAGTTGCAAAGCCTGCTCGACTTCCACTGGATATTTTTCAAGTGAAGTATAATAAACCTTCTTCCCCGTTTTCTCGGCCTCCATTAAGGTCAAAAAAGTATTCAAACCCGTACCAAACCCGATTTCCAGCACCCTAATCTCCGACTTATCACATTGTTTAAAGCCCGAATTGATAAAAATGTGTTGTGATTCCTGTACAGCTCCGTGGGTGGAATGGTAACACTCATCTATTGTAGGTACAAAAAGGGTATGAGAGCCATCTTCTGTAATAAATAATTCTGAATACATACTACAATGATTATCTGTCGACAAAAGTAGTCAAAATTACTATCCAAACAAAGCAGCCACCATTCAGAAAAGAGTGGTGGCTGCTAAATTATAAATTTATAACTGCAAAACAAGAATTACATATTACAAATCATACACTTTAATAGTTAGTTTTTTCTACTTCGAAATAAGCCTGAGGGTGTGCACAGGTAGGACAAGCTTTTGGAGCCTCTTTACCAATGTGAATATGACCACACTCACGACATTGCCAAACTGTTTCTTCTTCGCGAGAGAAAACGGTTCCGGTTTCAACACGAACCTGCAATTTGCGGTAACGTTTTTCATGTTGAGCTTCTACTGCGGCTATTTTACGCCATGTAGCCGCAATATTGGCAAAGCCTTCTGCTTCTGCTACATCAGCAAAATGAGGATATAAGTCACTCCATTCTTCATTTTCGCCATCGGCTGCTTCCTTTAGATTTTCGGCAGTAGTTGAAATAACCCCTGCAGGATAAGATGCAGTGATTTCTACAGCACCACCCTCCAGATAGCTGAAAAATTTCTTAGCATGTTGCTTTTCCTGATCTGCTGTTTCCAGAAAAATAGCAGCAATCTGTTCAAAACCTTCTGTTTTTGCAACTTTAGCAAAATACGTGTAACGCATACGAGCCTGACTTTCGCCGGCAAATGATTTAAGCAAGTTCTTTTCGGTTTCTGTACCTTTAATACTTTTCATAATGTTGATATTTATTGATGATTAGTTATTTCATAAATTCAATTGAACCGAACAAAGATAAGAAAAATAGATTACAAAGTAAAAATGATTCCAATTTTTATTTTGACCCATTTTCAACAAATAATTCTCAATGAATGGTTGAGAGCACCAATATTCTTTTCCGACAGCTTAGACACTCAATAAATTCAAATGATGATTTAAAATCCGTATCTTTGCATTCTCAAATGACAAAATACCGATTACAAACTTCTTACTAAAATATGATTAGTTACCTCCAAGTAGAAAATCTCACCAAGTCGTTTGGTGATAATCTGCTTTTCGAAAATATATCGTTCGGCATCTCCGACAACCAACGTGTGGCCTTAATAGCCAAAAACGGAACCGGTAAAACAACTCTACTCAACATCATTGCAGGAAATGAGGATTATCAGGGCGGAACCATTTCGTTTCGCCGCGATTTACGCGTAGGCTATCTGGATCAAAATCCTGATTTTCCGAAAGAGCTATCGGTAATTGACGCTTGCCTGCGTACCGACAATGAAGCCGTTCGGACTATCGCCGCCTATGAACATTGCATGATGTCCGAAGATCAGGAAGGACTCGACGAAATTCTTTCTAAAATGGATTTGCACAAAGCCTGGGATTATGAGACCCGCATCAAACAAATTCTGGGCAAGCTGAAGATTACCAACTTTGAGCAATTAATCAGCGAACTCTCCGGCGGTCAACTGAAGCGTGTTGCGCTGGCCAATGTATTGATTGCCGAACCAGATTTGCTGATATTGGATGAACCGACCAACCACCTTGATCTGGAAATGGTGGAATGGCTCGAAGATTTTCTGAAACGCTCTACCATGTCCTTGCTTATGGTGACGCATGACCGTTATTTTTTGGATCGCGTATGTACCAGCATTATGGAAATAGACCATCAGGCTCTTTATCAATACAACGGAAATTACTCTTATTATCTGGAGAAAAGACAGGAACGGATTGAAAATTTCAGTGCCGAAACCGAGCGAACAGTTAATTTATACCGCAAGGAGCTGGACTGGATGCGTCGACAACCACAAGCCCGTTCGCATAAATCGAAATCCCGTATCGATCGGTTTAGTGATATTGAAGACCGTGCCAAACAACGCCGCAACAATGATTCGGTGCAACTGGACGTAAAGGCAAGCTACCTTGGATCAAAAATCTTTGAAGCAAAATACATTTCGAAAGCCTACGGCGATTTGAAGATTTTAGACAACTATTATTACAACTTTGCCCGCTACGAAAAAATGGGCATTGTAGGTAAAAACGGAACCGGAAAGTCTACTTTTTTAAAAATGCTGCTGGGCGAAGTAAAACCCGACAACGGATCGTTCGACGTAGGTGAAACAGTGGTATTTGGATATTACAGCCAGGATGGACTGGCTTTCGACGAGCAAATGAAGGTGATTGATGTAGTACAGGACATTGCCGAAGAAGTAGATCTGGGCAATGGCAAAAAAATGTCGGCCTCACAGTTTCTCCAGCACTTTTTGTTTACTCCCGAAACTCAGTATAATTACGTATACAAGCTCAGTGGTGGCGAGCGCCGCCGACTTTACCTTTGTACCGTATTGATGCGCAATCCAAACTTTTTAGTGCTGGATGAACCAACCAACGACCTTGACATTATGACACTAAATGTATTGGAAGAATACCTCCAGTCATTCAAAGGTTGTGTCATCGTTGTTAGTCACGACCGGTACTTTATGGATAAGGTAGTGGACCATTTATTGGTATTTAAAGGCAATGCCGAATTGAAAGATTTTCCCGGCAATTACACCGATTACCGCGAATGGAACGAATTGATGGAGGAGCAGGAACGCGAAGATAGAAAAAACGAACATAAAAAAGCCTCTCAAAATAAAAATGTTGTTCCAGAAACAAAGGTTGAGGTTAAAGCACCTGAACGAAAAAAACTAAGCTTCAAAGAAAAGCAAGAGTTTGAAGCATTGGAAAAAGAAATTCCGCTGCTTGAGTCAGAAAAAACAGACATTGAAAACCGGCTTGCTTCGGGAACGCTCAACGGAGATGAAATCATAAAAGCTTCGCAACGCCATGCAGAAGTTAGTGATTTGATTGACGAAAAAACCATGCGATGGTTAGAGCTGAGTGAACTCTAATTAAAAAAACAGCACCGACCACCTTTTTTACGTAGTCAGACACCTTATTTAGGTGGTTGGACACCCTTTTTACGTCTCCGGACACCTTATTTACGTGGGCAGAGACCCTTTTTACGTGGTCGGAGACCTTTTTTTCCTCTCCAGACACCCTTCCGGATAGTCAAAACTACCCTCTCGCCCCTAATTCTCGTTTTAAAGTTATCACTTTTTGCCTCTTTCCTTTCAATATACCATATTTATGGTATGCAAAATGCCCTATCCGGGTTATTGTAAAACAATGAAATACCCTGTATCTTTGCATCAGTAAAACAAACAAACTCATTAAAATTTAAAATTATGGCAAAAATAGCAAAACAATTGACCGAATTAGTCGGCAACACGCCACTTTTACAACTAACAAACTACAGTACTCACAGAAACCTAGAGGCAACTGTAATCGCCAAATTGGAATCATTCAACCCGGCAGGTTGTGTAAAAGAACGCATCGCTTTGGCTATGATTGAAGATGCTGAAGAAAAAGGAATTTTAAAACCCGGCGTGGAAATTATTGAACCAACCAGCGGAAATACCGGTATTGGTCTGGCATTCGTAGCTGCCATTAAAGGATATAAACTTACGCTGACTATGCCCGAAACGATGAGTGTGGAACGCCGTAACTTACTGAAAGCATTTGGTGCCAATATCGTACTTACCCCGGGTGCAACCGGTATGAAAGGTGCTATTGCCCGTGCACTGGAACTACAAGCTGAAATTCCTGGTTCATTTATTCCTCAACAATTTGAAAATCCAGCCAATCCCGAAGTTCACCGCAAAACAACCGGTGAAGAAATATGGCGCGACACAGATGGTAAGGTAGACATTTTTGTAGCCGGTGTTGGAACAGGTGGAACTGTAAGCGGTGTAGGCCAAGCATTAAAAGCCCACAACCCCAATGTAAAAATAGTTGCTGTGGAACCATCCGACTCTCCAGTACTTTCCGGTGGTGCATCAGGTCCTCACAAAATACAGGGTATTGGAGCAGGCTTTATTCCTAAAACTTACAATGCTGCTATAGTAGATGAAATAATTCAGGTTAGCAACGACAATGCCATTCTCACCGCGCGCCAGTTAGCCAAAGAAGAAGGTTTGCTGGTTGGAATCTCGTCAGGCGCTGCTGCTTATGCTGCAACTCAATTGGCTCAACGTCCGGAAAACAAAGGCAAAGTAATTGTGACTTTACTTCCCGATACAGGCGAACGCTATCTATCAACATTACTTTACGCTTTCGAAGAATATCCACTTTAATATAAAGAGTAAGAGGCAAGAGGTAAGAAGCAAGTAATTTGCCTTACCTCACCTCATTTTCTCTTTAATTTAGCGATAAATAAGAGGTAAAAGGCAAGTAATTTGCTTTTTCACCCTTACTTTTTATAAAACTAAAACTCATATATTCATACTGTTTGAAATTAAGACAACTCATCGAATTTCGATGCTTGCCTCCTATTTTCTTACCTCTTACCCCTAAAAATATGTCTGAAAATAAATTGAAATTTGAAACCCTGCAGGTACATGCAGGTCAGGTAGTAGATGGAACAACTCATGCCCGCGCAGTTCCTATTTATCAAACTAGTTCGTATGTGTTCGAAGATGCTGCAGACGGTGCAGATCTTTTTGCACTTCGAAAATTTGGTAATATTTACACCCGACTAATGAACCCGACTACCGACGTGTTCGAAAAACGAATTGCAGCGCTCGAAGGCGGAGTAAATGCATTAGCCACTTCGTCTGGTCAATCGGCTCAATTTATTGCCCTGAACAATATTGTGCAGGCTGGTGATAATTTTGTTTCCACTTCGCACTTATACGGAGGAACTTATAATCAGTTCAAAAATCAATTTAAACGACTGGGTGTAGACGTACGGTTTACTCCAAGCGACGAACCCGACGAATTTGAAAAACTGATTGATGAAAGCACCAAAGCACTTTACCTGGAAACTATCGGAAATCCCGATTTGAATATTCCCGATTTTGAAGCGATAGCAGCTGTAGCCGACAAACACGGCATTCCGCTTATTGTCGATAATACTTTCGGAGCAGGCGGATACCTTTTCCGTCCGTTGGAGCATGGCGCAACCATCGTTGTGGAAAGTGCTACCAAATGGATTGGCGGACATGGAACTTCGCTGGGTGGAGTTATCGTAGACAGTGGTAAATTCAATTGGGGCAACGGTAAGTTTCCTGCATTTACAGAACCGACTGACAGTTATCATGGATTGATATTTTGGGATGTGTTTGGTTTCGACGGACCATTCGGTAATATCGCATTCAACACCCGTGCCCGTGTAGAAGGTTTGCGCGACTGGGGGAATACCATCAGCCCGTTCAATTCCTTCCTGCTGTTACAAGGATTGGAAACCCTTTCATTACGTGTTGAACGTCACGTCGAAAATGCACTGGAACTCGCCACTTGGTTAGAAAAACACCCGGCCGTGGAATATGTGAATTACCCCGGTTTGAAAAGTAGCCCGTACCATGCTTTAGCCAATAAATACTTGAAAAAAGGCTTTGGTGGTGTACTCTCTTTCAAGCTGAAAGGGAATCCTGAAAAAGCAGACAGCCTTATCAATAAATTAAAACTGATCAGTCACTTAGCCAATGTAGGTGATGCTAAAACATTGATAATTCATCCGGCCGCCACTACACATGAGCAGCTTTCACCCGAAGCTAAAATCTCGTCAGGTGCATTTCCCGGACTACTTCGCATCTCTGTTGGGATTGAAAATATTGCTGACATTAAAGCTGACATAGAACAAGCCTTCGCTGCTATTTAAATCTGGAAAATTATGAAATCAGAATTTATAAATATGTGTATGCGGTATACCTGTTACAACAATAACCGGTCGGCTCACGATATAGCTATTTGTTCCTGATTTTATCAATCAACAAAATAGAGAAACAGCTGACCGGATTTTTGATCAGCTGTTTTTTTTGCATAACCTAAACTTCGGAATTTCTCTTTTCTGATATTAAATCAAAGATTACTTATTTAGTTATTTTGTATAGATCAAGTTGTAGTTTGAATATTTGTTTGTACTACCTTTAAAATGCATTCCAAGTGATTGGCGTGCATTTTTATTTTATATGGGTTAAAGTCATCAACAGCCCTCAAACATCAGCCAACATCTGATAAGCTCAAAGAAAAACTCAGGGCAAAAGATAATTACAAAATCATTACATCTTTTCTATAATTATGTTGAAATTAATTTGATTATTAATTAGAATGGGTTTACCTTTACAATCAAATTTATCTGGTCACAAATCTATTTATTTTGATATGCATTTATTAGTTACAGGTATAAACTTCAAGACAGCGGATGTTAGCATAAGAGAAAAATTACACTTCTCTAATGAGCTGGCTACAGAAGCTTTAAACCGACTCAAAGATTACGAATCCATTGATGGGAACGTCATTTTATCCACTTGCAACCGCGTCGAAATTTATTCTTCAGTAAAAGATGTTGAAAAAGCATCTACCGACATTAGCGGATTTATCAGCAAATTCCACAACCTTCCGCAAGAGATACTTCAGCCTGTGATTTATCAAAAAAACTGTCAGGATGCCGTTGTTCATTTGTTTAAAGTAACATCGAGCCTCGACTCTATGGTACTGGGCGAATACCAGATTCAAGGTCAGGTTCGTGATGCCTACTTTCATGCACAAGAAAATAACTCAACCAATGGATTATTGAACAAAGTATTCCAAACGGCCATTCAGATAGGCAAAAAGGTGCGTTCCGAAACCAAAATAGGCGATGGATCGGTGTCAGTAGCCACTCTGGCAGTGGATGTCATTAAACAAATACTTGGAGATCAAAAGGACCTTAACATACTGTTGCTGGGTGCCGGAAAAATATCGAACCTAACGGCTAATTACCTGCAAGAGCAATTTGCCAACTGCAATATCACTTTTGCCAACCGTTCGGGAGCTGCTAAAATAGCAGAGCGTCTTCAGGCCAAAACCATTGAATATTCACAACGTTTCGCTGCCATTGCCGAAAATGATGTGATCATAGCCTCTACCAGCGCACCGAATTTTATTGTTTGCCGGCATGAAATCAGTCTGATGGAAGAACAACTGCAAGGTAAAACACGTATCTTCATCGATCTTTCCATTCCGCGAAATATTGACCCCGACATCAACAAAATAGAAAACTGCTTTGTCTATTCTATCGACGATATCAATAAAATGATAAACTCCAACCTCGACAAACGCAATCTGGAAGTGACCAAAGCTGAAAAAATAATTCAGGACATTTCCGAAGATTACTTCGAATGGTACTCCAAGCAGTTTATCATGCCTGTGATGGCAGAAATAAAAAAAGGGTTAGTCGTTTTAAAGCAAAGTACGCTGGATCTATATGAACCATTCACCAATAAACTGGACGATAGTCAGCAAGAGGAATTAAACAAACTCATGGATTCCTATTCCAACCGCATTATCTGGGTCATTATGTCCAACCTGCGAAAAGCAAGTAGCCGGGAAGAAATGATCTCTATCACCCAGACATTAAAAGATTCATTCAGCATAGATATTCCGGAACATGAGTAAGAAATTCATTGTTGCTACACGCCCCAGCCTTTTGGCTTACACTCAAACTCAACAAACGGTTGAACTGCTCAAAGCTAAAAATCCGGAATGCGAATTTGAAATCGTAAAGATTTCAACTCATGGTGATGCTGTGACCAACAAACCACTCACTGCATTTGGGGGAACCGGAGTTTTTGTCAAAGAACTGGAGAATGCCATTTTGGAAGGCAAGGCTGATTTTGCCGTCCATAGCCTAAAAGATGTACCAAGCATTCAACCTGATAAATTAATGCTCGCCGCTTTCCCTACGAGAGAAGATCCGCGCGATGTTCTCTTGATCAGAAACGGACTCGGCATAGATAAACTGAATGATCGTTGCGTCATTGGGACAGGTAGTCCACGCCGCATGGTGCAAATAGCCGAACTAAAACCGACAGCTACTTTTGCCGATTTACGGGGAAATATTGATACCCGATTAAGAAAGCTGGACGAAGGTCAATACGATGCCATTGTACTGGCAGCTGCCGGACTGAACCGTTTGGGAAAACAGATCGATGAGAAAGCGTTTCTTCCCGTCGACCTGTGCATTCCGGCCATTGGCCAGGGCACTATAGCTGTAGAGTGCCGAAAAGGTGACGAAGAAACAATTGCATTACTCAAAACCATCAATAATCAGGATACGGAAACAGCCACAGTTGCCGAAAGATCATTTATGAAAACGATTGGTGGAGGGTGCAAGTTTCCGTTAGGAGCCTATGCTACGATCGAAAACGAAACAGTACAACTCTCGGTTATGTTAGGCAATCATCACACGCAACAAATCATTCGATCATCGGATAAAGCTGCTGCTTCGGAAGCTGAAAAATTAGGAATCAAACTGGCTGAAGAAATTATAGCAGTAGCCGATAAGCTGGGAATAGAGATACTGAAGTAAAGCCGGGAGGTCGGAATTCCGATTCCGACACAAACTGATTCCGACACAAACTAAGTTCAACAACGCCATGAGCACATTAACTGGAAAAATAATCATATCAACCCGACCGCTGACCGAAGATGACTCCATCAAAAATCACCTGACAGCAAAAGGAGCTTGTGTGCTGGATTTTCCAATGATCAAAACCTGTGGCGTTGAGCTGACAGTTAAGCAAACATCGATGCTTAGAGCCATAAACGACTACGAATGGATAGTGTTTACCAGCAGAAATGGAGTGATTCATTTTTATAAGCAGTTGAATATATTAAACATCGACGAGCAAGTAATAGCAAGTACAAAAATCGCTGTTATTGGTAAAAGTACTGGCGAAGAGGTTCTAAAGCACAATAAATCTCCCTATCTGATATCATCGGGAAAAAGGTCGGAAGATTTACTTGCCGAAATACAGAAAGAAATTAAGCCCTGCGATAAAGTACTGTTGGCTCTTGGCGAACTGGCAGAGGATAAGCTCGAAAAAGGACTCATCCCCAGCTGCATTGTACATCGCATAAATATATATAAAACAATAGAGTTGGAATATACGTCCAATGATATTATTGACCGGATAAGAGATGATCGTTATCAGATGATACTCTTTACCAGTCCCTCCGGATTCCGGAATTTCAACAGAATAATGCTTGCAAACAATATACGCTCCACCATCAGGGCTGCATGTATTGGTAAGACCACAGAAATGGAGCTCTTGAAAAACAATTGTTCTCCGTTGGTTGTTTCTCCGAAGTCGGATGCAGAGAGTTTTGCAAACGAGATAGAAAAGTACATAGCCTCCTCCAAAGAAGGGAAAATTGTTTTGTGAGGCTTTTCAGATTACAATAAAATAACACAGCCGTTCAAAGTCTCCATTGGAGATTTCAGGGCTAAAAAATAATAGAATATGTCATTTCCAGTAACAAGACTCCGCCGTCTAAGAAAGAACCCTATCCTAAGAAACATGATTTCTGAGACTTCAATCAGTGTTGACGATTTAATCATGCCTCTATTTGTTTGTCCGGGTACAAACGTAAACAATCCTATTTTGTCCATGCCGGGCAATTCGCAATTATCCATCGATCTTCTATTAGAAGAATGTGCCAAAATACTTGCAGTAGGCGTTAAGTCAGTATTGCTTTTTGGAATTCCGGAAAGTAAAGACGAAGACGGTCGTGTAGCCTGCGAGCATAATGGTATTGTTCAGAGAGCTATCCGCGCCATCAAAGAGCGATTTGGAAATGACTTGCTGATAGTAGCTGATGTTTGTAACTGCGAATATACAACACACGGACATTGCGGAACCATTGTGGACGGCGACGTGGACAATGATTTGACTCTGGTAACACTTGCCAACCAGTCATTATCACTAGCACAAGCCGGTGCCGATGTGATTGCGCCCAGCGATATGATGGACGGACGGATTAAAAAGATTCGCGAAATACTCGACGAAAACGGTTTTAGCCAAACACCCATCATGGCTTACTCGGCCAAATATGCTTCCGGCTTTTACGGTCCATTCCGCGATGCTGCCGATTCGGCACCAAAGTTTGGCGACCGCCGCAGCTACCAAATGAATCCCGCTAACTCTGACGAAGCTATGCGCGAAATTGCCCTTGACATTGAAGAAGGTGCTGACATTGTTATGGTAAAACCAGCCATGAGTTATCTGGACATTGTTTACAGAGCAAAACAAACTTTCAACATTCCGGTAGCAGCCTATAGTGTAAGTGGTGAATTCTCTATGATAAAAGCTGCAGGAGGCAACGACTGGATAGACGAGGAACGTATTATGATGGAAGTAGTACTTTCTATCAAACGTGCCGGCGCGGACATTATCATTACCTATTTTGCGAAAGAAATAGCTGAAGTGTTGAATCGCAAGTAAAAAACAACCCCTAACCCCTGAAGGGGAACTGAATTACTTCATTCTATTTTCAAACAGAGAGATATGAATAAACGAAACATACAAAACGATACTAATCAAAACTCCCCTTTAGGGGGCGGGGGTAATATCCCCAATAGTAAAAAAGCCTTTAAGCAGGCCTGCGAAGTAATTCCGGGTGGTGTAAATTCTCCGGTAAGAGCCTTTAAAAGTGTAGGAGGACAACCTGTTTTTATCAGTAAAGGTAAAGGTTCAAAAATTACAGACATTGACGGAAACGAATATATCGATTTTATCAGCTCGTGGGGTCCTTTAATTCTGGGACACGCTTATCAACCAATTGTTGAAGCCATTCAACGTACAGCAGAACTGGGAACCAGTTATGGCGCACCCACTTTACTGGAAACCGAAATGGCTGAACTAATTGTGAGCATGGTTCCATCCATCGAGATGGTGAGAATGGTAAGCTCAGGCACCGAAGCAACTATGAGCGCTATCCGACTGGCACGTGGCGTAACAGGTAGAAACAAAATTCTGAAATTTGCAGGTTGTTACCATGGCCATGGTGATAGCTTTTTGATCAAAGCTGGCTCGGGAGCATTAACACTTGGATTGCCCGATAGTCCGGGAGTTCCCGAAAGCATTGCCAAAGATACACTCACTGCCAATTATAACGACATTGCTTCTGTCGAAAAGATATTTGCAGAATACGAGAACCAAATTGCAGCTATCATTGTTGAGCCTGTAGCTGCCAACATGGGACTGGTTTTACCTGAAAAAGGATTTTTGGAAGGGCTTCGCAGAATTACCGAAGAGCATGGGGCTTTGCTTATTTTTGACGAAGTGATTACCGGCTTTAGATTATCGCCCGGTGGTGCACAACAGCATTACGGCGTAACACCAGATATTACAACCCTTGGTAAAATAATAGGCGGAGGTTTACCTGTTGGTGCTTACGGTGGCAAAAAATCAATCATGCAACAGCTGGCACCTACCGGACCGGTTTACCAGGCTGGAACATTATCGGGAAATCCATTAGCTATGGCTGCAGGACTGGTAATGCTGAAAACACTGAAAAACAATCCATCCATCTACCAAGAACTGGAACGTAAAGCCGCTAAGTTAGAAAACGGATTAAAAGAGAATCTTCAAAAGACAGGTGTCAAAGCTGTCATCAACCGTGTTGGTTCTTTGCTAACGATGTTTTTCACCAACCTTGAAAAGATTGAATCATTCGAAGATGTGATGAAGTCCGATCAGGGCAAGTACGCTAAGTACTTTAGTCTGGCACTGGAAGCGGGTATTTATCTGGCTCCTTCTCAATTCGAAGCAACCTTTATCTCCAACGCGCACAGCGACGAAGATATCGAAAAAGCCATTGAAGCCAGCTATCAGGCAATGATGAAATTATAATTTAGGGAGCCCCGAATTCCAATTCGGGCATACTCTTAAAAAGATAATACATAAATAATAAAGCGAGTCAGAACTTGCTTAACCCAAGAATAACAACATGTCAAACTCAATATTTACAGACACACTTAAGGGCATTAAACGCGAAAGACCTCCTGTTTGGTTTATGCGTCAGGCAGGTCGGGTACTCCCCTCCTATCTTGAACTACGCAAACAACATAGTTTCCGCGAATTAATGTTGAGCCCGGAGTTGGCTGCCAAAGTCACATTATTGCCTGTAACTGATTTAGGAGTAGATGCTGCTATCCTGTTTTCCGATATCCTTATCATACCAGAAGCCTTGGGAATGGATTTGAAATTTACGGATAAAGGCCCCATTTTTGATGCCCCATTGCAAGATGCCGGCAATCAATTTTCTTCGTTGAAAGCTGATAGTTCCAAACTGGAACATGTATACAAAGCATTGGATATTATCAAAAAACAAAAACCGGCTGACGTGGCTTTAATTGGTTTTTGCGGAGCACCGTTTACCGTATTTTGCTATATGGTAGAAGGCAATAGCACCAATCATAATTTCTCGAATGCCATTAAATTATTCTATAATAACCCAAAACTATCGGCACAAATTCTGGAAACAATTACCGAACTATCCATTGAATATGCCACCACGCAGGCCGACCACGGTATTGATATGTTTCAACTTTTTGAGACCCATGCGGGATTGATTCCATCCGAGATGTATATAAAACGGATTCTTCCCTACGTCAAACGGATTACCAACTCGGTAAGGACTAAAAATACCCCTGTGACATTTTTCCCGAAAGGACTTGGTACAGGGCTGGCGCATGTCAATCATGACATCGCTGATTTTGCGGGCATCGACTGGCAATATTCACTGACCGAAGCCAGGGCATTGTGCGATACGAAAGTAGGCGTTCAGGGAAATCTCGACCCTCGCATTTTGTCTATCGACAATCAAGATATTCTGAAAGCTGAACTCGAAAAGTACAAAGCTTTTGGTACGCAAAACTATAATTGGATTTTTAATACCGGCCACGGCCTTTCGCCCGACAATAAACTGGAAAACGTGAAGTTTGTTGTTGACTGGGTAAAGAATACCAATTGGGACAGAGACTAAATAATTTATAATGTACAATTCATAATGCATAATTAATAGCATAACTTATGTATAGTGCATAGTTTGGTCTTTTCAAGAAAAATCGGGTTCAATTTTCTTCACTTCTGGAAAAGTTTCCGTCCATTGATGGACATAAGATGGTAGAAAGTTGGATTCAAAAAGAGCTAAAATAAATATACAATGAAAGTAACACCCGAATTTCTAAACAAATATAATAAAACAGGTCCGCGGTACACCAGCTATCCTCCGGCAACCAGTTTCAGCCCTAAATTCACTTCTGCTGATTTTATTCCGGCTGTTGTAGCCTCTAACGGAGAGCAACCTGAGAGTATTTCCATTTACGTACACATTCCGTTTTGTCCGCAGCTGTGTCATTTTTGTGGTTGCAACACTACGGCATTCGAAAGTGCTGCCAAAATCAGGCGCTATATTGATTGTGTACTGAAAGAGATCGATACGGTGGCGCAGCATATTGATAAATCGCGTAAAGTAAGTCAGATTCATTGGGGCGGAGGTACTCCCAACTCCATTAATTTTGATTATCTCGCTGAGATTACCGAGAAAATAAAATCGCTCTTCCAGTTCACCGAGAATCCGGAAATAGCCATTGAGTGCAGCCCCGCTTACCTGACGATGGAAGATATCGATCGATTGGCCGTTATCGGTTTCAACCGCGTAAGTATGGGTATTCAGGATTTTAATCCGGAAGTGCTTAAGGCCATCAACCGCCGCCCGCCAAAGTTCCCCATTGAGCAAGTCATGGATCGTCTTCGGCAAAATAATTTCAAAGGCATCAACCTTGATTTGGTATACGGACTTCCGTTGCAAACACTCGAAAGCTTTAAAGAAAATGTGGAGAAAGCCATTGCTTTATCGCCCGACCGCATTGTAACCTTCTCGTATGCGCACGTACCCTGGGTAAATTCCAACCAAAAGAAGATGGACGAAACCCGCATGGCTGGCCCTGAAGAAAAACTACAAATGTTGCTTGCCGGATATGAGATAATGACTCACAACGGCTACGAAGCTATTGGTATGGACCATTTTGCCAAACCTACCGACAACCTGGCCATTGCCAAACACAGCAAAAAGCTGCATCGGAACTTTCAGGGTTATTGCACCCGCGAAACTACAGGGCAAGTGTATGCTTTCGGAACTTCGGGCATTTCGCAGTTATGGGGTACTTACGCTCAGAATCTTAAAAACCTGAATCAGTACATGGATGCTATTGAAGCTACCGGACTAGCCATTGAGCGCGGTTACAGCCTTACGAAAGAGGAGACCGTGATTCGCGAAGTGATCAACGAAGTGATGTGTAACGGATACCTGAACTTTAATGACATTGCGCAGCGGGTAAAATGTACAGCCGATGAGGTAAAAGCCATCACTGCTTATGACAGCGATATGTTACTGCCCTTTATTGAAGACGGACTGGTGGAAATTATTGACGGAAACATTCATGTAAGTTCCGATGGTATGTTTGTGGTACGCAACATTGCCATGCTATTTGACCCGAACCTGACAAACTCAACCTCTCAATTTTCGAAAACGGTATGACAGGTATTCTTCTAATCAATATGGGCTCGCCTCTTTCCAAAAAAGAAATGAGGCAATTCTTATTTAATATGTTTAGTGACAAAGCCATTTTGCCGTTTCCTACAATACCACGTACGTTGCTGGCATTTATGATCAGTACGTTCCGCCATGCGGGGTCGTGGGATAAATATCAGCAAATAGGCGGTTCGAAGCTCAAAGAATCCATGAAGCTGATCAACGATCAACTGGCTACTGAAATGGGGGCAGAATATATTATTACTTCGGCCTATTCTTACAGCCGTCCATCCATTCGCGAAGGAGTAGAAACACTTCGAAACAAAGGTATCACGAATATTAAAGTTATTACGATGTATCCGCATTCGAGTATTTCTACCACCGAGAGTGTCACGTCCGATCTTGAGAAAGTACATAAAAGATACCCGGAACTCACACTGACTGAACTGGGCACTTACGGCGACAATGAACTCTTTATTGGTTACTGGCTGGATAATATTCAGAAAGCCATAGCGAAAAACGGGTATAAGAAACCAACTCTGGTATTCAGCGCACATTCTATTCCACAGTATTTGGTCGATCAGGGCGACACTTATGTTGACGAAATAAACGACTCAGCCAAACTGATAGCCGACAAACTGGAATTACCCTACAAGGTTGCTTTTCAATCGAAAATAGGAAAACTAAAATGGGTTGACCCCGACACAAAAGATTGCCTGAAAGGATTAAAAGCCAAAAATGTTGACGAAATTATGTTGGTACCAATAAGCTTTGTGAACGAGAATCTGGAAACGGCCTACGATCAAGGTATTGAAATTGCTCCCTACGGAAAAAATGAACTTGGCATCCGAAATATATGCCGCGTAGAGATTCCCGCATTACATCCGCTATTGATAGCTACTTTCAAACAATTACTCACGACAAAATGACCAATAATTACAACGAAGCAACCACCGACGTGGTAGTGTTGGGAGCCGGACTTACCGGACTTACCACTGCTCACTACCTGAATAAGTTCAACCGGAAGTTTATTGTTTTAGAAAAACAAGCTCAAGCCGGAGGCGTTATTCAGTCGACAGCAGAAAACGGATTTATATATGAAAACGGACCCAATACGGGAGTAATAGGCAATACTACCGTGGTGGAATTGTTCGAAGATCTGACAGGGAAATGTGAGTTGGAAGTAGGTGGTGACAATGTAAATAAGAGGTTCATCCTTAAAAATGCAAAGTGGGAACATCTCCCTCAGGGGCCAAAAGATGCTATTACTACTCCCTTATTTTCGTTGAAAGATAAGTTCAGGATATTGGGAGAACCGTTTCGCCCGGCAGGGAAAGATCCGCATGAGAATCTGGCCTCATTCGTAAAGAGAAGAATGGGTAAAAGTTTTCTGAACTATGCCATCGATCCTTTTATCATCGGGGTGTATGCCGGCGATCCAAATTATTTGATTCCAAAATATGCCTTACCCAAGCTTTATGATCTGGAACAAAAATACGGAAGCCTGATTGGCGGTTCGTTTCGGAAGAAGATGCAGGGCAAAACTCCCGAAGAAAAGAAAGTCACCCGAAAGGTTTTTTCGTGTGTTGACGGGTTAGGATCATTGACAAAAGCTTTATATCAGTCGGCAGGTTATTCAAATTTTGTTTTGGGTGCCGAGAATATCAGTGTACAACCATCTGAAGGCGGTTACATGGTCTCTTACCAAAATGCAAACGGAGACCTTTTCAGTATCAAAGCAAAGAAAGTGATCAGCACAGTGGGTGCTTACGCCTTGGGTAAAATACTTCCTTTCATTGACCAGTCCGCTTTGGCGAAGATTGAATCTTTACTTTACACCAAAGTTATTGAGCTGGCTATCGGCTTTAATCATTGGCAGGGACAGGAGCTCGACGGGTTTGGCGGATTAATTCCGTCGCTGGAAAAGCGCGACATACTCGGTGTGCTGTATATGTCTTCCCTGTTTAAGCATCGCGCCCCCGAGGGCGGTGCCTTGCTTTCTATTTTTATGGGCGGCGTTCGCAGGCAAGACCTTATCCGGTTAGATGACGCAGAGATCACCCGCATTGCGGAACGCGAATGCAGGGAACTACTGGGTCTTAAAACATTTGAGCCCGATTTGTTTAAAATCATTCGTCACAATTGGGCCATTCCGCAATACGGCGTTGAAAGTGGTGAGCGTTTTTCGACCATCCATTCACTCGAAACCCAATACCCGGGTCTGCAGATTGGTGGCAATCTGAGAAACGGCATTGGCATGGCCGACCGCATCAAACAAGGAAAAGAGCTGGCTTTGAACGCACTTTAATGTTACAATAATCCGAGAACTTCAGTTACTCCGGCGCGCGATGCCACCACTTGCCCGATTACAATAATTATCGGTGTCGGATACCGCGTTTCGCTGGCTGCAAGTGCATCCAGGGTGCTCAGGTATTCGTGTTGGTCGGGTAAAGACACATTATGCACCAAAGCCACCGGGGTTTTGGGGTCGCGACCTTCGGCGATGGCTTTCGCTGCAATCTTATGAATGGTAGAACCGGCCATAAAACATACCAGTGTATCGGTATTGGGCAACTGCACGTCGGATGTATGACCCGTGATAAAGGCTACCGACCGGGCTATGCCGCGCAATGTAAGCGGAATCTGCGTTAACCCGGCCACCGCCACACCGGTAGATATACCGGGAACCACCGCTACCTGCACACCGTTTTTCTTCAAAAACTCTACTTCCTCTCCCCCATGAGCAAATATCATGGAATCGCCTCCTTTGAGACGGACTACTTCATTGCCTTCGAGTGCTGAATTCAGAATCAGTTGGTTTATTTCGTCCTGCTCGTGACTATGACAATGCTTCCGCTTGCCTACGTACACTTTCTCGCCGGTGTATTTATCCAGAAAAGCCTGATCCACCAGGTCGTCATGAAAGATCACCTGCGCTTTTGCCAATGCTTTGTCGCCGGCTATGGTCAGCAAATCCGGATCACCGGGTCCGAAACCCACCAGGGTTACATTTCCATATTGATGAAAATTATCTTTTTCTGTTGAAGGCTGGTTTAGTTGTAATTCTTCGGAGTTAATGCTATTCTTTAATTCAGTTTTCATATTAAAAATTGTCTGTATTTTGGGTTTTTCTATCGGTAGTTAGGTTATAAAAAGTAGGAATGAGAGATGAGGAATGAGGAATGAGGAATGAGGAATGAGGAATGAGGAATGAGAGATGAGAGATGAGTTACAACTATCAATCCCCGCTACCAACTTCTTACTACCGACTAATCCTTCATTTTCACTCGTAATCTATAACCGTTTTCCGTATATTTATTAGTGATTTATTGTATTGCCATCCATTTTAACTGCTTTTTCCTATACCTTTTCTCCAAGGTTCCTGTAAGCTTCCTATAAGGTTCCTATAAGCTAGCCCAATTATTGAGTATTTATGCAGAAACAAGGCTATTTTGCCTATTGCTTCAGTATGCCAAAATTGAATAAAAAGGCTATTGGTTTACTTATTTACTCGTCTACTTGTTTACTTGTTTACTCGTTTACTCGTCTACCAACTTATCACTAATCAACATTCCGCAAAGAAAGTCTTCGACTAACGGATTCAGTTCACTTATTATTAATTGTTCTTTTAATTCTATGTTGTCTCCGGCTCTTTCAATTAATGAGTCCCGGCATTGCTTTATTCTTTCAATATCCTCTCCCAAGTCGGAACGAAGCTTTGCATCCAACAATGCTTTTAGCTTATGACTCAGGTACGGTACCTCGCCCGAAGTACCGATAGCCAGCATCAATGGCGACCGGTTTACCAATGCCGGGACATGGAAGTTACTCTCTTCGGGATCTGTCACATCGTTGACCAGTAAACCGGCAACTATGGCTTCCTGCCTGATGAGGGCATTGGTGGCTTTATGGTTGGTAGCTGCTATCACCAGTTGAAAACCCACCGTATCGTTTGCTTCGAACTTCCGTTTTTGCCACAGCAACTTGTTATCGTCAACAAGCGAATATAGTTCCGCCGTCAGTTCGGGTGCAATAATCTGTGGCAAGGCTCCTGCGCTGAGTAATCCTTTTACTTTACGCAGAGCAACGTGACCACCACCGACAATCAGGCAGCGGAAGTTTTTTAGTTGAAGAAAAATGGGATAAGGCATGTTAGTTACAAGTTAGTTATCAGGAATAAGGAATGAGGAATGAGGAATGAGTATTTTAGTTGGTAGTTGGCAGTTGGTCGTTTTTTATTCGCAGAAACAGGCTTTGGTAGTCGGAATAAACTTCCGGGTACTGAATAGTCGGACGCTGAATGATGATCAGTTCTACATTTTTTTGTTTCGCTGCTTCCATTTTTTCCTGCATTCCTCCTTCGGCACCACTCTCTTTGGTAACCATAAACCGGATATTAAATTCATCTATCAGCGCCTTGTTGAGATTTACGGAGCTGACGCCCGCCATGGCAATGATGCCGGCAGGTTGTAGTCCGGCCTGCTCGCACAGGCTGATGCTGTCGGACGTGGAAAGCACCCGTGCAAAGAGCCGCTCTGCTCCCAGCGGAATAAACTTAGCTACAAACTTGGAACCCGTGGTAAGCAATATATTTCCCGGTTTCTCTGCCAGGTATGCAACCGCCTGCTCGTAACCATCCACATAGGTAGCGTTTTCGAAGCGGGTATTCGCCCGTTCGAAACGCAGATAAGGCACTGCCGTGTTTTTTGCCGCCTGCATGGCACCGGCAGACACCTCGGCTGCAAAGGGGTGACTGGCATCTACTACCAGTCTTACCCCGCGAGTCAGAATTAAGTGCTCCATTTCTTCGCGGCTCAGTTTACCCTGTACCACTTCAATACCCGGAAATTCGGAGAGCTGCCGACCATAATCGGTAGTGACCGAAACCAGTACCCGATGACCCTCTGAAGCTAAGTGTTCGCAAATTTCCTTGGCATTGCTCGTGCCGCCTATTACCCAAATCATGTTTTTCAAATTTTATATCCCCGTGGTGTAATCATTTTCCCATTGCTATAATAGGTCTGCGAATTGCCAATGATGAGTGTTGTAGTCATATCGATGGTGTGTTCCAGCATTTCAGCAAGCGTGGTATGCGTTACAGCGGCTTCATCGCGCATGGCATTGCGCACAATGGCCACCGGTGTTTGCGGGCTACGATGCCGCAGCACGATGTCGGTGAATATCCGGATTTGCTCTACGCGTTCTTTGCTTTTGGGGTTGTATACACAGATCACAAAATCACCTTC
>Ga0302173_10000020_pt1 | contig 79578 bp, 63 predicted proteins | sample I_Fen_N3_1_FD_198785 | JGI IMG/M metagenome (GOLD analysis project Ga0302173, IMG submission 198785) | Peat permafrost microbial communities from Stordalen Mire near Abisko, Sweden - I_Fen_N3_1 | ecosystem: Environmental > Terrestrial > Soil > Wetlands > Permafrost | place: Sweden: Abisko... | reverse complement strand
TCATTCCTGTAAATATAACAAATAAAAAACGGTTTTGATTATTATTCTACTTAAAATACTCATAATTGGGTATGAAAAAGAAGTTAAATCATTACTTTTGGGGACTTAAATATTAAGATGCTATGAAGTGGATATATTCTTTTTTCATATTGTTGTTTACGGCATTAGGTGTAAGTGCACAAAATATACCTTCAAAGGGAGACATCATCCATGTAATGACCAAGGTGAATGATCACTGGCAGAAAAACAATTCGCCCTCTGGTAGGGCTTTTTGGGACAATGCCGTGTATCATGTAGGCAATATGGAGGCTTATCGTACTACTCATCGTGAGGATTATCTCAATTATACTTTGGATTGGGCTTCGCATAATCATTGGCAAGGTGCCACCTCAACCAATAAGCAGGAATGGCAATATAATTACGGAGAGGATATGAATCATGTCTTGTTCGGCGACTGGCAAATATGTTTTCAAGTTTATGCCGAACTTTATAAGATAAAGCCTGATTCCATAAGGATTGCTCGTGCCCGTGAGGTGACGAAATATGAGATGAGCACAACTAAGAATGATTACTGGTGGTGGGCTGACGGGTTGTTCATGGTAATGCCTGTAATGACCAAGATGTATGGAATCACCAAAGATCCACAATACCTGCAGAAGATGTATGAGTATTACAAATATGCCGAAAGCATTATGTATGATGACAGCACTCATCTTTTTTATCGTGATGCAAAGTATGTATATCCCAAACATAAGAGTGTAAACGGACTGAAAGATTTCTGGGCACGTGGCGATGGTTGGGTGTTTGCCGCGTTGGCAAGAGTAATTAATGAACTACCCAAAAACGATATTCATCGAGCCTTCTATATAAAGAGGTATAAGCAAATGGCAAAAGCTATCATTGCTTGTCAGCAAAAGGATGGATTCTGGACCCGCAGTATGTTGGATGCCAATCATGCACCCGGATATGAAACCAGTGGAACCTCTTTGTTTACATTCGGGTTAGCTTGGGGACTGAATCACGGCCTTCTTGATAGGGCTACTTATTTGTCGCCCACTCTCAAAGCCTGGAACTATTTAACCAAGATAGCTGTACAGCAGGATGGAACATTGGGCTATGTGCAACCAATTGGTGAGAGAGCAATCCCCGGACAGATGGTAGATAAGAACTCAACAGCAAATTTTGGAGTAGGGGCTTTCTTGTTGGCTGCTTCTGAAATGACTCATCTCGCTAAAAAGTAAAAGTATATGTTGCTGAAATCAGTCAAGTATCTAGTTTGTTTGTCTCTCATGTTGGGGAGTACTGCTTTTGCTACAATCGGAAAAAGTGTGACTGAAGGTGTTATTAATACCGATCCGATGAGTGAATCGGGAATGAAACAATTGATGATCCGCATGCTGGTGCGTCACATGGATTATGCTTCCAAACAATACCATTCACTAGGCGAATATCATTATTTCGGTAACGGACAAAGTAACGAACACGGTGCACGTACCAATGCCGACTATGCTTTTATCTGTGCCTTTCTATATAAATATGGTGCAGATCAAAAATATCCTGCCGGACTGGACAAAGAGGATGTAAAACGTATGGCAATCAATGCAATCATTTATTCATATAGTACTCACACTGCCAACAAAACACAACTCTGTACAGATCATAAATATTGGGGAAGCGGAGAGGATCAATATACATGGGAGTCTTCCATGTGGGCAGAATCCATCGGCTATGCTACTTTCTTATTGGGCAATGAATTGTCGGACCAGCAAAAAGAATATGTTCGAAGAATGATTACGGCTGAGGCCGATAGGGAAGTAACAAGAACCATACCTACCGGATATATCTCCGATACCAAAGCAGAAGAAAATGGATGGGATACAAATGTGTTGTCATTGGCAATCTCTCTTTATCCCAATGACCCACGTGCAGGCAAATGGTTGCAAAAGTGTAAAGAGTTTGCAATGAATTCATATAGTAACATTGCTGATAAAGAAGATACAACAATAGTTGACGGTAAACCCGTGAAAGATTGGTATATAGGAAAGACTCTTTTTGATGATTACACTTTAGAGAATCACAACTTCTTCCACACCAGTTATCAAAATGTGGTGATTCAGGAATTATCTGAATCTTATTTGGCTTATCATATGATGCAGCAGAAATATACGGCTCCCGAAGCATTGAAGCATAATGTAACGAACGTGTGGGATAAGGTTTTGTCGGGATTGGCTTTAGCTGATGGAGAGTTGGCTATGCCCAATGGCAACGATTGGTCGATGTACTTATATGATCAACTAGCTTCCTATGCAGCTTTAGCAACAATCTATCGCAACCCTGATGCCTATATGTTGGAACAAATGGCATTGAAGTATACAGCAGCGCGCCAGTCAACAACTGACGATGGGGCATTTATGTTGCATCCTGACATTAATGAGCGGCGTATGGCTGTTACTGGAAGGCGCATTGCATTCACTTATCTCTATCATGAATATTTTCCTGTTCAAGAAATGAAACCTTCAATATGGAGCGACTTTGATCAGCGGCAAGTGCCGGTTCGTCAATTTAAAGATGTAGGTGTCACTTATTCTCGCAGTAAAGATCGCTTTGCTTCGTTTTCGTGGATGACTCGTAAGAAATCATTTATGGGAATGATTGCCACATCAAGTCCCGACAAGAATAAGATATGGATACCTTATAAAGAAGGTAATACAGGCAATTTCACTGGATTTATTACTACAAACCGAGCATCGGATGCAGATGTAGATTCGGTCAGTTCTAATTTGCAATCAAAAGGATTCAGTACCAATGGTATCTTGTCGCTCAATCAGAAAACAATGAAGCAATATATTGCCTACTGTGTAACTCCTGGCAATGCAGTGATTTATCAAGATGAAGTGGTTGCACAGGATTCCGTATCGGTAATGAAAGAAGAAGGAATACCGATGGGTGTATCTATGGATCCTTTTACAAGTACAGAACGCATGCTTTATACTCAAGATGGCAGACAAGTGGTAAAAGGAGATTCATTGTTGTTGCTTAAAGGAAATTGGGCGAATATAGATAATCAGGTCGGAGCTGTTTATCGTGCTCAATCTCCAATGGCATTTGGAAAGAAACAGTTGGTCAATTCCATTTATACGTCATTATTGTATGGAGCATACAATTCTCAGAAACAAAATTTCATTTCAGGGAATGTGATCACATCACGAACAGGGATCTTTTATTCGAATGTAGATGCAAAGACGACTTCTTTGTTGGCAACTCAAGCTCAATATCCAGAGGTTTCGAATGGATGGAAAGCTGTGGTGGCCCAAGACCTAGATGATACAAAATATTTGTTTGTCAGTAGATTTTATGGACAACCTTCTACATTATTAACAGTACAGTGCAAGGAAGGCGCTCCCGTATTTTCATTACTTACCGATATATCCGGACATACGGGAAAGACTGTGGTGACATTGAATGCTAATACTTCATTGTCACAGCCGCTTAATCTGTATGTCTCAACCGATTCAAAATCAGTGCAAGCGGTTTTGGAGAAGAATGATCCTTATGCTGCTTATCTTTTCAATAAAACGAGGCATATAATGAAAGTATCAGTAACAATTGTGAAGAATGGTAAGAGGATAATTGGAACTGTTCATGTAAATCCTAACTGCAAATTATTTGTAAACATAGATGTCTTACATGAATATCATGACAATCCTTAAACCCTTTCAAGAAAATGGTTAATGGAATTATTTTAATGGTTGGAAAGAAATTTTTGTTTGTGAAAATATTGTAGCTTTGCGTATTAAATGATAAAAATACTATTATGAAACGACAGTGCTTCCTATTTGCTTTTATTATCATCTCTTTAAATGCTTTTTCTATTGATTCAACAATCAGTAAACTTAATTTTTGGCCGATATCTACGCTAAACTCTCTTCCATCAGATGAAGTACAGCAGGTATATAGGGATCATGAGGGTTTTATGTGGTTGGCAACTCGTTCAGGGCTTTGTTCTTATGACGGTTATCAAGTGAAATCATATCGTACAAGTGCTTTTTCCCCTAATTTGTTTGTGAGCAACAATATTTATTGTCTGGCAGAAGATTATTCTTATAATCTTTGGATCGGGACAGGCAACGGTCTGTATATGCTTAATAAACGTACGGGTAATATTAGGAAAGTAAATCTGTCGGGTAATAATACGATCTCTACATTATTGGTCACATTGGACAACAATGTATGGATTGGTACGGATGATGGATTATCCAGATACAATCCTAAAAACAAATCTTTTCGCACATACAATAGCAAAACAACTCGTAATATTCCAGCAAGTTATTCAGTGAAATCACTGTTGCAAGATACCAACGGAGATATATTAATGGGTACATGGTGTTCGGGATTATATAGATTCAATCCTCGTACTGGCGTTTTTCAAGCTTATCCCCAATTTAATGCTCGTCAATCGGCCCATACTCTTTATCTGGATAGCTATAATAGATTATGGGTAGGCACATGGCTTTGCGGATTATTTTGTATTGAGAATCCACAGGATGTGAAGCACCCGATTATTAAGTCCTATGCCAATAATTCTTTAAATCCTAACAGTTTGCCCGACAATATCGTCTATTCCATCACAGAAGATCCCTTGACACACACTTTATGGGTGGGTACTCGTACAGGATTAAGCATTATGACCATCGATCATCCTCAAAATTCATTTATTAATTACACCACGACCAGCAAACAGTATCCTCTGCCCGGCAATGAAATCAATTCAGTGTTGACAAACGGTAAAGGTGATTTTTGGTTGGGTACTATTGGTTCCGGCGTATTGCAAACATCTACACGACCGTCTTTCTTTCGCTCATACGACTTGAGCTCCATCAAGAAAGTTGTTTCCACAAATGCTGTTCGCACAATGTATGTGGCGAGTCCTAATAAGATATGGATAGGTGTGGGCTCTTATGGTTTAGCACTTTACGACCGCGTGAATAACACAAGTACTTTTTATACTCAGATGCCTGAGTTTGCCTCATTAAAAGAGATGCCTTCAATTTACAGTATTATTAGTCAGCCAAATGGAGAGATCTGGTTTGCTACATATGGAGGAGGTATCCTGATTTATAAAAAAGGGAAACCAGTGAAGACGTTATCCAGTACTAATTCAAAATGGTTGATTGAGGATTGTGTATTGTGCCTTCATCGGGCTCGTAATGGAGTCACCTGGGTAGGGCAACGCTCGGGAATATCAGTAATGTTGAGAAACAACAAAGGATATCGGCTAAATTTTATTCATGACGGTAATCGTGAGCTTAGTAATTGCAAAGCCCAAAGTATCATGGAGGATAAATTAGGTAATATATGGGTTTCTACTGATGACCAAGGCATTATACGTATTTCAGGAGATCCGTTTCATCCAACTAAATTGAAGTTCCATCATTATTCTCCGGAAAATAAGAAGCTTCCGATATCAGATGTTATTTCATTAATTCAGGATCATCGTTCGAATATTTGGGCTGTCTCAAACAGTGGCGGTTTACTTTTGTGGGATAGGAAGTCTGATACCTTTATTCCTGTAAACAAAGTCTTTCATATTCCCGGTGATGATGCCCGTAGTATTGTTGAAGATAGATTTGGGAACCTATGGATAAGCACTAACTATGGTATTGTTAAAGTGACTTTTAACAAAGACATCATGCATCCTGCTATCCAGATTTACACTACGGCAGACGGGCTACAAGACAACTTCTTTATTCCGAATGCAGTTACAAAGTATGGTAATGAACTTTTCTTCGGATACTATAAGGGCTTTTGCTCGTTTGTGCCACAGAGTTTAAATGCTCTGAATGTAACTGTACCTACAGTTGCTGTCACAGATTTAAAGATTTATGATCGATCATACTCTGAATTGGATTCAATATTACGATCTCGCATTTCGGATGTGACTCCTTCATTTACGCGCAAAATTGTGATTCCACCGTCCTGCAATAATTTTACATTTGAGTTTTCTTCTCTAACATATGCACATTCCAATCAATGCAAATACGCCTATCAGTTAGCCGGATTTGATGATGCTTGGCAATATACTGATGCCAACCGACGTTTTGCCTACTACAGCAATCTACCTTCAGGAACCTATCATTTTTCTTTGCGTGCAACGGATTCTTCGGGTTTTTGGTATGATATGCCGTATACAATCACAGTAGTGGTGCAACCTCCATTTTATGCCACATGGTGGGCCTATCTGATTTATTGTATTCTGATTGGAGGCATTATTTACATCATTATTCGCGTTAGTCGTAACCGCATGCAACTTCAAAATAGTTTGCGTATGGAGGAAATGGAGAAGAAACAGATAGAGATTTTGAACCATAGCAAGTTGCAATTCTTTACAAATATCACTCATGAGTTACTTACACCACTAGCTATTATATCTGCTTCAGTAGATCATTTAAGAATGATCGCTCCGCAAAATTCGGAAGACTATAGTGTGATGAAGACAAATGTGAATCGTTTGATCCGTTTGATACAACAAATATTAGAATTCAGAAAGGCACAAACCGGCAACTTGAAATTGCAAGTCTCAAAAGGTAATCTGTCAACTTTTGTGAAGAGTGAAGTGGAAAGTTTCTATCCATTGATGAACAAGAAGAATTTGCATCTTACATATCAGTGTGATAAGGATGATATTGTCGGTTATTTTGATCAAGATAAATTCGATAAGATAATTTACAATCTTCTTTCTAATGCAGCAAAATATAATAAAGAAGGTGGATCTGTGCAAGTTTCATTTAATTATGGAGAAGATGATAATCATATTGTTTTCATAGTAAAGGATAATGGTGTAGGAATATCAGAAGATGCAAAGGCTCACCTGTTTGAACGTTTCTATGATGGTGAGTATCGTAAGTTTAAAACGCAAGGTACCGGTATCGGTCTTTCGTTAACCAATGATTTGGTATCATTGCATGGCGGAATTATTACTGTTGAAAGTGAATCGGGTGAGGGTAGTCTGTTTGTTGTGACCATTCCTGTGGATCGTTCCTTCTTTAGTCCCGAACAAATTGATGAAAGAGGTGCATCGGGATATCTGTCAACTGATATGGTTGCTGAGTCGAATACGTTGATTGATGAAATGCCGGAGGAAGAACAAGATGTTATTGATGATAAAGAAAAGAATAAAGTCCTGATTGTTGAGGATAATACAGAACTGCTTACATTAATGTCAAAGTTATTGAGTCATGATTATCATGTAATAAAAGCGGTTAATGGCGAAGACGGAATAAAGGTCGTTCAATCTGAACAAGTTGATTTGATTGTCAGTGATGTGATGATGCCTGTGATGGATGGCATAGAATTCACAAAGTATATAAAGAACAATATTGATTACTGCCATATACCCATAGTCTTGCTAACTGCAAAAGATAAAGATGAAGATCGCACCGAAGGATATGACTCAGGTGCTGACGGATACATTACAAAGCCTTTCCAGCTTTCTGTATTATTGGCTCGTATAAAGAATCTATTGACTAGCCGCAGTCGTCTGCAAAAAGATTTCAAGAATCAGCTTGTATTTGAGTTGAAAGATTTAAACTATACAAGTATGGATGAGGATTTCTTGCAACGAGCTATTGATTGCGTGAATCGTAATCTTGATGACACGGAGTTTGACCAAGCGAAGTTTGTCACAGAAATGAATACAAGTAAATCAACATTATATAATAAGTTAAAGTCATTGACAGGATTAAATACTTCTGCCTTTATCCGAAATATTCGTTTGAAAGCGGCATGCAAGATTGTGGAAGAGAATCCTAATATTCGTGTCTCTGAATTAGCTTATTTGGTAGGATTCAATGACCCAAAGTATTTTAGCTCATGTTTTAAAAAAGAATTCGGCATGCTGGTAAATGAATATGTTGAGAAATTCAAATTATAGTAAATAATAAATATTAGGTAAAGTGTTGTATTTGAAGTTAGGGAGAGTGTGATTTTGTCAAATATGCTGGAATAGTAGAGTCTTTTTAATGTGTGCCTATGATATTATTCTTAAATTTTCAATAATTATCTTCATACATTTAGTGGGTGATTATCACTACTAATAGGCTTTTCATGTCTATTTCTTTGCTCCAGATAAACATTAATTAATATTCTCCTCTTTTGAACTATAATCGGACATGTGTTATAGTTACTTTCCTTTTTTTTGCACAATTATATATTAGAGGTGCAAAACAGTACTTCACTACAGGTTAATCTTAACAAAATGAATTATTATGAAAGTGGAAAACAGACTTATTGTTATTAGATCATTTATCCATTTGTCTATAAGTGGTCTTAGTTGTTTTTATTGTGGAATGTATGGACTGAGTTTACGGAGGTATCATAGCGACCGTTGGATATATAGACAGCGATTTGCTTGAATGAAAAATATCATGGTAGTAAATAATGACTGAGACATTATTTATGATAATCTCTTATTAATATCCTCAAACGAGGATGATCTGGTAAAAATAATAATAATTAAATTATGTAAAAATGAAAAGCTCTGATGCTGTGAAAAATCGATTATGCATGATGCTGCTTTGTATAGGCCTTTTATTAAGTTGTCCTATATTGGATCTACATGCACAAAATGTTTCTAATGTATCACAGAAACATCAAATTTCTGGAATTGTGAAAGATAGCAACGGTGATCCGGTCCTTGGCGCGAGTGTCAGTATTGTTGGAAGCCGAGGGGGAACAATTACCGATGTGGATGGTAAGTTTGTTCTGAGTGCGCAGGTAGGTGCTAAGCTTTCTATTTCGTATGTCGGATATGATCCGCAGACAGTCGTAGCCCAAGGACAACCTATCGTTGTTATTTTGTCTGATCACTCTACTATGCTAAAAGAAGTTCAGGTCGTAGCATATGGTGTTCAGAAAAAGGTTACTGTTACAGGTGCCATATCAAGTATAAAAGGTGATGAATTATTGAAAACACCCACAGGTTCTATTTCTAATATGCTATCAGGACAACTTCCAGGAGTTTCTACTGTACAATATTCAGGAGAACCGGGAGCTGATGCTGCATCGATCTATGTACGTGGTATTCCGACATTGAATGGTGCGAGTCCGTTGATTCAGGTTGATGGTGTAGAACGTGATTTCAATGATATTGACCCGAATGAAATTGAAAATATTACGGTATTGAAAGATGCTTCTGCAACGGCAGTATTCGGTGTGCGTGGTGCAAATGGTGTTATCTTAATTACTACGAAACGTGGTAGCGAAGGAAAAGCACATGTATCCGTTACAACATCTGCTAGTGTAAATGTGGCAAGCAATAAGCTTAAATTAGCGGACTCTTATCAGTATGCTACTTATTATAATCAAATGCAAACTAATGACGGTGTATCTGGCTCCGGATTTTCCTCAGAAGTTTTGCAAAAGTTTAAAGATCATTCTGATCCGATTCGTTTTCCTGATACCAACTGGATGGATTATTGTTTTAAAAATGCAGCTTTGCAATCACAACATAATATAAATATTTCCGGAGGTGTAGAAGGTGTTCGTTATTTTGTGTCTGTCGGAGCTTTTACACAAAGTGGTCTATTCAAACAATTGTCTCTTCCTTATGATTTCAACTTTAATTATAAACGATTCAATTATCGTGCTAACTTAGACTTTGATTTGACAAAGACAACTGTTCTATCCGTTAATTTAGGTGGTCGTTTAGATGATAAGACAACTCCTTATTCCGGAGAAGATAATAACCAGTTGTTTCGTCATTTGTATTGGGCAACTCCTTTTTCGAGCCCAGGTATTGTCAATGGAAAGTATGTGTTGACAACAACGGATTATACGGATGTTGAAAACATGCCATTTGTTGGAGCTAGTGGATTGGGTGCTTACTACGGATTGGGCTTTATGGCTAAAAACTCTAATACGTTGAATGTTGACTTGATATTGAATCAAAAATTGGATTTTGTAACTAAAGGTCTTACCTTTAATATAAAAGGATCCTATAATAGTTCCTATTATTTGACAAAAAACCGTGGGGCTTCTGTAGCCAATTATAATCCAGTTATTCAGTCAGATGGTTCGATTGAATATCGCAAGAATGGTAATGATTCTCAGTTAGGATATAGTGAAAGTTTTGGCAAAGATCGGAACTGGTATATGGAAACTAGTATTGGCTATAATCGTACGTTTGGAGGACATCACATCGGGGCTTTACTTTTATACAATCAATCGAAACAATACTATCCAAGTACTTACTCCGATATTCCGCATGCTTATGTAGGTATGGTAGGGCGTACTTTGTACGATTTCAAGAATAAATACATTGCAGAGTTTGATTTGGGACATAATGGTTCTGAAAACTTCCCTCCCAATAAACGTTATGGCTGGTTTCCTGCAGGATCAATAGGTTGGATTCCAAGTGAAGAAACTTTTTTTGATCCGTTGAAGAGCGTGATTAGTTTCTTGAAGTTTCGTATATCTTATGGTTTGGTTGGTAATGATCAAGTAGGTGGAGATCGCTTCATGTATACTCCTGACTCTTACGTTCTGGGTGGTGACGGCTACAACTTCGGTACCAACACTGGTAGCAATAAATCCGGTGCTTATGAATCTGCCAAACACAATCCTAATGTAACTTGGGAAAAAGCTTTTAAACAGGATTATGGAGTTGAGGCTAATTTTTTACAAGATCGTTTGAAGACTTCTTTTGACTATTATTATGAACGTCGTAAAGATATTTTGATTCGTTCTAATGTCGTTCCTGGATTTTTAGGTTTCAGTGTTCCTTATGCTAACTTAGGAAAAGTAAATAGCTCAGGTTTTGAAGCCTCTATTAATTGGTCTGATAAGATTGGACATGACTTTCGTTATTGGATTGGTGCAAATCTTTCTTATAACAAAAATAAGATTATAAACGAAGGAGAAGCTCCTCAGAACTATCAGTGGATGATGAGCACCGGACGTCGTATCGGTGCACGTAGCCTTTATAAATTTTGGGGCTTTTATGATGAAACAGCCAATGAACGTTATAATGCACAATATCATCATGACATTGCTACCCATCCTGGTGGATTATTGCCTGGAGACTGCGTCTATGTTGATTTGAATAATGATGGTGTCATTGACAGTAATGATCAGAGTAAATCTTTAAGTCACACAGATGATCCAGAGTATGTTGCAGGTTTAAATATGGGCTGTAGTTGGAAAAATTTGGATGTGACAATGCAATGGACAGGTGCCTGGAATGTAGACCGTATGTTGGATGAAACATTTCGTCAACCGTTGGGTGATACACAAAACAAAGGTTTGCTATTATATCAATATGAAAACACATGGACACCAAGTAATCCTTCGCAAAACTCTAAATATCCTAGAGCAACCAAGTCACATGCAACCAATAACTATGCAGGTTCTACATTGTATTTAGCTGATGCTAGTTATCTTCGTTTAAAGAGTATACAGATCACTTATCATTTCAATTTTGCATTTATGAGAAGCATGAAAATGAATGATTTGGCCCTGTCTTTTAGCGGATATAATATCTTTACAATAACAGGTTTTAAGTGGGGTGATCCGGAGTCTCGTACCAGTGACCGTCCGTCATACCCGTTGACAAAGACCTATTCTTTAAGTTTAAAAGTCGGATTCTAATCTGAAATAAAAATGAAACACTTCAATAAATGGTTTATTGCGGCCTTTTTAGGGCTCGTAGTCATGACATCATGTGTCGATGAGATTAAATTCGGAAATGCTTTTATAGATAAAGCTCCGGGTTCGGATGTTACTATTGACACCGTGTTTAACAATGCGGAATATGCTCGTCGGTTCTTGTGGGATACATATAGCAACCTTTATTATGGACTCCCTTACTACTGGGGAGGAAATGAAAGTTTGATGAACACCGGTATCATGGATGCTTTGTCCGATTGTTTTCATAGTCATAATGATTGGGATGAAGTGAACCGACAATATTATTCCGGTGCCTATATCCCGGGAAATGATGGAAAGTTCGGCTATACGATAAAGAATGTATGGGTGGCTGTTAGAGAATCTTATATATTTATGGAGAATATAGATAAAACTCCGGGAATGGATGATTCAGAGAAAGCTCGTTTAAAAGCGGAAGCTAAATGTATTATTGCTTCCCGTTATTTTGATATATTCCGTCATTACGGGGGGCTTCCTCTTATAAAGAAATCTTTTTCAGGAACAGAGGCCGCCTATGATTACCCTCGTGGCAGTGTAGAAGAAACTGTTAATTTTATGACAGGATTGTTGGACGAGGCGGCCAAAGACCTTCCTTGGAAATTGGATGACTCCGAACAGTCAAACTGGGACGGACGTTTTACCAAAGCTGCTGCCATGGGATTAAAGTGTAAAATTTTAGTTTTTGCTGCATCTCCTTTATTTAATGACGCACAGCCTTATTGCACTACCGGTGATCAAACTGCTGTCCAAAAGAAACAAGTATGGTATGGTGGATATAGACAAGATATTTGGAAACAATGTTTAACTGCTTGTCAGGATTTCTTTACCGAATTGACTAAAGACGGTTATTACGGATTGGTACAAGCTGCAGGTTCTCGCCCAGGTGACTATCGAGCAGCCTTTCGCAAGGCTTATTCTACTCGAGGTACAACTGAGATGTTATTGTCAACCCGTGTCCGTTATACAACTAATAATAGTGATTGGAACTATTGCTTTCACACATGGAATGGGTATGGTGGCTATACTCCGACAGAAGAGTATGCCGAAATGTTTCCATGGAAAGATGGTCATCCGTTCAATTACGACAAGTTAGAGCAGACTAGTGGGTTGGATAGCATGTTTATGGATAGCAAATATAATTTGACCCGTGATCCTCGTTTATATGAAACCATTGTTGTAAATAACTTACCTATGAGTTTGAACGATAATGGAGATATGAGTGGTCGTTTTGCTGAATTATGGGTAAAAGGGCGTGAAGCACAAGATTGCCCAACCCAGGAGACTGGACAATATGCAACGGGCTATGCCAATAATAAATTTTATATGTATGATGATAGCAAAAATAAACCGACAGAATGGCCTTATTTGCGTTTGTCTGAATTGTATTTAATCTATGCAGAGGCATTAGCTCAAAATGGAGATTATGATGGAGCTATTCAACAAGTTGACGTAGTGCGCTCACGTGTAGGGCTAGGTGGATTAGCGGCTTGTAATCCGACAGAGAATCTGCATGATAAAGATGTTCTTATTAATGAAATCCTTCGTGAACGTGCATGTGAGTTAGGTCTCGAAGAGACTCGCTTCTTTGATATGATTCGTTACAAGAGAGCTGATTTGTTCAAAGAACAATTGCATGGATTGCGCATCTATCGTTTGGATAATAGTGGAAATGTACTAAACGCTTCTTGGTCAGATAAGAAATCCGGTCAAGTCGGCTACAGTACAAGCGGCCCTATTCATTTTAAATATGAAAAATTCCCGTTGGTAAATAAATCCCGTACATGGTGGACCTCATTTGATCCGAAATGGTATTTATCTGCATTCCCTCCAACAGAGATCAACAAGGGATATGGATTGACTCAAAATCCAGGTTGGTAATTTAATTGACATATGAATGTAAAAAAGACTTTTATGAAAAAAAACAAAATATTGGCTTTGTTTTTCCTTGCCTCTTTGAGTATGAATGGCATGGCTCAAACATCACATAATGTGATGGGTTTTGTTGTTGATAAATATGGAAAAGCAGTTCCGGGAGCTTTGGTTTCAGTGGTCAATAAACCTCTGACCAGAGTCTCAACCGATGAAAATGGTAAATTTGTGATTAGCGCTGAGGCAAAGAATGAATTGCAAATTAGCGCACCGGATCAAAGTAAGCAGACTGTTTCTGTAGAAACAGATAAATTGATGACCATTGTTATGGGATATTCAGCTCAACCTGTAAATATTGGATTTGGTATTGACCAGTCTGTTGGGGAGTCTACAGCATCTGTAGCAAGTGCTTTCAACGAAGATTTCAACAAACGTTCTTCCAAAAATATCGGAAACTCTTTATTTGGAAATGTATTAGGCTTGACCACTTTACAAGGAACAGGAGATTATGCTTCATATGATCCGACTTTTTATGTACGTGGCTTACAAACGCTTTCCAGCAATAGTCCACTGATATTGGTAGACGGTATTGAGCGGAACATTTCTTATGTTACTCCAGAAGAAGTTGAATCTGTTACAATATTGAAAGATGCTGCCGCAGTTGCTCTTTATGGATACAAAGGTATTAATGGAGCCGTAAATATTGTGACGAAGCGAGGAAAATATAATACACGAGAAATTCGATTTACGTATGATCATGCTATTAATTGGGAAGAACGTCGTCCTGATTTTGTAGATTCCTATACCTATGCTAATGCTATGAATGAGGCATTACTTAACGATGGTAAAACTGCAAAGTATTCTCAGGATGAGTTGAACTGTTTCCAATCAGGAAAATATCCTTATTTGTATCCTAATGTAAATTGGATCAAAGAGACATTCAAGGATACCGGTGCTTCAAATATTTATAATTTAAGCTTTCGTGGTGGAGGAAATCACATGCGCTATTATACTTTGCTGAATGTGCAGATGAATGACGGTTTTATTGCTCATTCGAATATGAATGAAGGCTATTCTACTCAAAATAAATATTCAAAGGCAAATTTAAGAACCAATTTGGATATAGATTTGACCTCTAAAACTTTGTTAAAAGTTGATTTGATGGGTGTATTGCAAGAGTCTAGCCGCCCGGGGTTATCAAGTGATGATTTGTGGGGTAAAATTTATACAACTCCTGCAGCTGCATTCCCAATCAAGACTCAGGATGGTATATGGGGTGGAAGTTCAACCTGGGACGGTTATTACAATACCGTTGCTTTGACAGAAGGGCGTGCTTACACAAAAGGTCATACTCATGCGTTGTTCTCTGATATGACCTTGAAGCAAGATTTATCTTCCATTACTCCAGGATTGAGTGCAACGCTTCAACTTGCTTATGATAATATCTCTGCTTATTGGGAAAATCATTCAAAGTCCTATAAATATGGAAGTGATGCTGCTACAGGATGGAGCAACGGAGTGCCTACTACGACTACTCGTTTTAGTGCCGGTAGCGATAGTTCCATGGGGTCTGACAGTAAGCTTGATTGGGAAAATAGTAATTTTAATTTCATGGGCGGGTTTGATTATAATCATACATTTGGTGATCATAGCTTGTCTTCCATGTTGATGTGGAATTATGAGTATCGTAGCTCTAACGGACAAAATAATACTTACTATCGTCAGAATGTAGCATCATATACTCATTATGGGTATTTACATCGCTATTTCTTGGATTTGACTTTAGTCGGATCTTCATCCAATAAGCTAGCTCCAGGTCATAAATGGGCGTTTTCTCCAACCGTATCTGCAGCATGGGTATTGTCTAATGAAACTTTTATCAAAAATCTCTCTTTTGTTGACTTCTTGAAACTCCGTGCTTCTTGGGGTATTATCAATACAGATGTTATTCCATCTGAAGATTATTGGGAACAATCTTTTGGCGGGGGAAGTAGTTATCCAATGGGACAAAATTATGATGGATATAGCGGTTGGACCGAAGGTCGTTTGGCCTCTCTGAATTCTACTCATGAAAAAGCAAACAAATACAATATCGGCTTAGATGCTACTTTATTTAAAGGTCTGAATTTAACTGTAGATGGGTATTATCAACGTCGAAGTAATATTTGGGTCTCTGAAGGAGGACGTAATTCTTCTGTTCTTGGAATGAGTAGTCCTTATGTAAATGCCGGAGTTGTTGATAGTTGGGGCTTTGAGGTTGGAGCTAATTATATTAAGAAAATAGGTGAATTAACTCTAAACGGTGGCGTTAACTTTACGTTATCTAAAAATAAAATTATCAATGAATTAGAAGAACCGAAAGCTTATGGTTATTTGAAAGAAACGGGTCGTTCTGTAGGACAAATTTTTGGTCTTCAGGCTATAGGGTTCTTCAAAGACCAAGCTGATATTGATCATAGCCCAATACAACAATTTTCTGAGGTAAAGGCTGGTGATATCAAATATAAAGATCAAAATGGTGATGGTATTATTAATGAGAATGATGCTGTTGCTATGGGATATAATTATAACTGTCCTGAGATTTATTATTCTTTTCATCTTGGTTTGGATTGGAGAGGTTTGGGCTTTGATGCTATGTTCCAGGGAACGGGACATTATACAGCAGTGCTGAATACACAGAGTGTTTATTGGCCGTTGGTTAATAATACTAATATTTCTAAGTATTATTATGAGAATCGTTGGACTCCAAATAATCCGAATGCTAAATATCCTCGTTTGTGCTCACAAAGTAATGATAATAATTTCCGTACCAATTCTATTTGGTTGGCAGATCGTTCTTTTTTGAAATTGCGTAGTGTTGAACTGCATTATAATTTCTCTCAGAATTTGTTAAACAAAATGAAGGTTTTTCAGAATGCAAAACTATATGTTAGAGGAATAGATTTGCTTTGCTTTGACCACATTAAAATTGCAGATCCAGAACAATATGGAGCGACTTATCCATTGAATCGTTCTGTAAACATCGGTTTAGTACTTGGTTTTTAATAAATAATAAAAGCGAAGAATCATGAAATTAAAAATGATATTAGGAGGGATTGCTTGCATGGCTTTGTTAGCATCTTGCAGTGATGAGATGGATTACCATGAGTATTCCAATTACGATAAAGATTATATCTTTTCCAATTTTGATAATACGTGTGGTTTTATAACTAATATTTATGGTAAATTGGATTATGACTTTGGAAATTATGATGGTGGTCTTTTAGCTTCTGCCTGTGATGAATCCGAATATGCTTGGAAGTCAGGCTCTGTGCGTGACTTTTATAATGGAGCATGGAGTTCTACCAATGCTAAATCTGCTTGCTGGAGTGATAGCTACTGGGCTATTCGCGCTGCAAATTACTATTTAAAAGAGGGATTGGGGTTAAAATTCTCTGATTATAAGTTCAATAAAGATTATGCAGGACAGATGATGCGTTATCATCGTTATCAATTTGAAGTCCGCTTCTTACGCGCTTATTTTTACTTTAATTTGGCTCGTCAATATGGTGATGTGCCTTTGACGACAACGGTTACAACTCAGGAGGAAGCGAATACGCTTTCTAGAACACCGGCATCTGACGTATTTAACTTCATTGTAAAAGAGTGCGATGCGATTTCCGATAGTTTACCGGTTTCTTATACCAAGCTGAATTCTGTGGATGCAGCTTCAGGTGAAACTGGGCGTGTTACAAAATTAGCAGTTTTGGCTTTGAAAGCTCGCACATTATTATATGCTGCTAGCCCTTTGTTCAATAAGAATAATGATGCAGAGTTGTGGCATAAAGCTGCGTTGGCAAGTAAAGCGGTAATTGATTCTTGTTCAACTTATGGCGTTAAATTAGGTAAATATGCCGATTTGTGGGGCACTGACAACTGGAAAAGTGCAGAAATGATTTTTGTTCGTCGTGTGGGAGATTCTCAGTCCTTAGAAAGTACAAATTTTCCGATTGGCGTTGAAGGCGGACATTCAGGGAACTGTCCTACTCAAACTTTGGTAGATGCTTATCAAATGAAATCTACAGGAAAATTATGGAATGAAACAGGGAGTGGTTATGATTCTCAAAATCCTTATTTGGGTAGAGATCCTCGCTTGGCTATGACTATTGCAATCAATGGTGATAAGGGATGGCCGGCTTATAATAGTTTGCCTTTACAGACCTATTATGGTGGTGTCAATGGAGAACCGATAGCAGGAGCTACTCCGACTGGTTATTATTTGAAAAAATACTTGGACTCCTCTGTAAACTTAACTTCGGGTAATAGTACGACTAAACGTCATTCCTGGATTACTTATCGTTTGGGTGAATTCTACTTGGATTATGCAGAAGCAGTCTTTAAATATTTAGGATCTGCAGATGTAACTTCTATTGAATTCCCAATGTCTGCGCGTGCAGCTGTAAATGTAATTCGTAGCCGTTCGGATGTTCAAATGCCTGCGTTATCATCCGGCTTATCTCCTGCAGATTTTTGGATGCAGTATGAAGATGAGCGAATGGTTGAATTAGCCTTTGAAGGACATCGCTTTTGGGATTTGAGAAGATGGAAAGAAGGTGATAAGTTAAAGAATGTTACAGAAATGGCTATTACTCAAAACAGTGATGGAACATACTCTTATCGACGTAGAGTTGAAAATCGTTCTTGGAGTGATAAAATGTATCTTTTCCCGATACCTCAGTCTGAACTTCTGAAGAATCCTAATTTAACCCAAAATCCGAGTTGGGAATGAACCAAGTAACTATTAAAAGAAGAGAACCATGAAAAAGATAAAATTTATATTGTTGAGTCTCGTTGCTATTGCGCTTTGCAGCTCATGCGATGATAAATTCGAAAATATTGAAATCGAAGGGTCGTCGGCTGCGCCTACATCGCTTGAAGCTTCCGTAATTAAGTCTGATTCTTTGCCAGGGCAAGTTTTATTGAAGTGGGCTATACCTACGGATTCAAATTATGATTATGTGCAGATTAAGTATTACGATCCGTTGACTAAACAACAAGTGAGTAAAATTGCTTCTGTTTACACAGACTCAATACTTATAGATAATACACGTCATCGTTTCGGTGAATATAGTTTTACTTTCCAAACATTTAATGCACATCATCAGGGTGGAAAAGTCACTACTGTGAAAGCTTTTTCTGGTGTTGCTCCATCTGTGGTAACTGTTACGAAATCAAAAGTAATATTGACAGCCAGTCAACTTAGTGCAGATGATCCGGAACCAACAGAAGGACCAATTAAGAATTTAATAGATGGAGACGTAAGCACGTTCTTCCACACACGTTGGAGTAGTCCTCAGAAACCATTGCCCCAATATATCCAAATTGATTTTAATGAACAACATCAAAATTTCGTATTCTATTATCAAAACCGAAATGGTTCGCAAGTAGGACCTCGTGAGGTTCAAATTCAGGTGAGTTCCGATGGGTTGAACTGGGAAACATTGCAGACTATTTCTTCTGGTTTACCTTCTGGATCCAAAGCTGAATATACTTCTGATTTAATTAAATCGGATATCAAGTTTGCTCACTTCCGTTTCACGGTAACTAAGACTTACGGAGATGTGAAATACTTCAATTTAGCAGAGTTCGCATTTTATGATGCTCAAATAAATGTATACGATCCAGAAACAGTTGCATTGCCATAATTTAATATGATTGAATATGAAAAAATTGAAATTAAGAATTTTCTCGATAGTTTGTTTCGTTTTAGTGTCATTCCCCATAGCATTGGAATCTTGCAATAATGATGAAAAGGATAAAGTTTCCAATAATGGGAATTTATCAGTTTTAGAGATTAAACAAGCTAAAGATCAATGGTACAAACAAGGCAATATAAATTATATCATGAGTATTCAGGGACTTACTACGGATACGATTGTTAATTTAGATTTGTCTTTATATAAGAACGATGCGGCCGATAAAGATACTAAAGTCGATGTTGCATTGGATACTTTGAAATTAGACTCCTTGATCCAAGCTGCTGCTGATAACAATGACACTAGCAGTCCATTCTATAAGGCAAAACAAATGCAATCTGACGGATATGCTTTTAGTGCCACTCAAATGACATTGATGAAAGGTCAGAAGATTGGTGAAAATTTTGCCATAACCATTCATAGGAATGCCTTATTACAAGAGCAGACAACCGGTGATGCACAAGGAACTTTTATTTTACCTATTCAGATAAAGAATTCTAATTCTTATAAGATTAATTCTACTTTGAATACGGTTATGTTGATTGTAAAATTGCCGGGCATCGATCAGACTAAACCAGATCCTACGACTGTTAGGCCGGCTGTAGACGGTATGCAATTAGTTTGGAGTGATGAGTTTAATACAGCTGGTGCTGTTAACAGTCAATACTGGAATTTTGAAAAGGGCTTTGTTCGTAATCAGGAATTACAATGGTATCAATCTGATAATGCTACTTGTGACGGAAACGGTGCTTTGGTAATTACCGGAAATAAAGAACAAGTGAAGAACCCGAACTACGTAAATGGAAGTAGCGATTGGAAAACAAATCGTGATTATGCTCAATATACCTCCTCTTCAATGACAACGAGTGGTAAATTCTCTTTTAAATACGGCCGTATTTTAGTGCGTGCCAAGATTCCTACTTCTGCAGGTTCTTGGCCGGCTATTTGGACATTGGGTAATTGGTATGAATGGCCTTCTTGTGGTGAAATTGATATATTAGAGTCCTATCCTTCAGGTGGAGTATCGGCTATACATGCCAATACATGTTGGGGTAGTGACACACGTTGGAGTGGGAATTGGAACTCTGTTGTAAAGCCATTGTCTTATTTCACAGCTAAAGATCCGAACTGGGCATCTAAATATCATATATGGCGTATGGACTGGGATGAGAATGTTCTTCGCATTTACATTGATGACGAATTGGTAAATGAAACCAATCAAGCCAATACTCAAAACGGTTCTTCAGGAGGTGATGGCGCTTATCAATATCCATTCCGTCAAGCACATTACATTTTATTGAATTTGGCTATCGGTGGAAATGCAGGAACTCCTGATGACTCTGCTTTTCCGTTGAAATACTATATTGATTATGTGCGTGTGTATCAGAAAAAGTAAGTTGCTTAGAAATGAATACATGTGAAAGTGGACAGAATATCACATGTATTTTTGTGTAGATTAAATGTTTTCCCCATCAAAACTTGTATTGATGGGGAAAATAATAATTATTTGTAAAACGTGTTGATATATAAATTATAACAGAAATGAAAAAGATTTGTTTACTTATTTTATCAATTATGTGTTCAATTACACAATTGATGGCTTCTAATGATGTGGTAATAACCGTTTTGGATAAAACAAAAGGCGCGTCTTGTTTGACTTTTTCGCAGCTCCCTAAAATTTGGATAGTTATAGATGGGTATAAAAGATTTGATCTAAAATCAATAGGAGAAAAGCATATATTAAATGATAGTGTATATACGATTACCGTCCGTACGGTCAAACCTATACTTGTTGATTGTGGTTGGCTAAGAGATCGTGGAAATAGGATGATCATTACTCCAGGTGATAGAGCAAAAATAGTTGCAGAATATGCCGAAAATGATAAACAAAAATTTAAAGTATGTTTTTCAGGAGAGATGAAAGAAAACTACAATGCATATCGTAATTTAAAAATTGAATTTAGTAAGAATGAGATATGGAATATCATTGAATCTGTTCCATTGCAAAAATCGGTTCAAATAATTGATAGTGCCTATGCATCTAAATGCAAAATGATCAGGGCCAATATAAAACATGGTCTTCTTCAAAATTTTATGTTAAATGAAGAGAAAGCTACGACTTTTTTTTATTTGGAACATGCAAACAGTATTAGCCGTAATAAACTTACATGGAATGATTTGATGAGAATGAAAAGCAAATATTTTCCTTCGAAAATCAGCTGTGAAAATACAATTTATATGCATAATCCAGGATATAAGACGGGGATGGAAATCTTAAGTAATCTCTTATGTAAAGATATTAAATCGAAAAAAAAATTAGTAGCCCAAACAGATACAATTAAAAAATACTTTTCTGGAGAGTTGGCAGATTATTTGATTGCTATAAATTTTTATTCTTTTAGTAGAAAGGCATATAGCGAAAGGGGGAATATTTCGGAACCTGATGTAGAGAAATGGTATGATTTATATTTAAGAAAAATACAGAATAGCGATAGTAAAGCACTAATTCAATATTCTTACGGTATGTATAAAAAGATTAATCATCCATTTCCTGCTGAGATATTAAATGAAAAACTTATAAAGCTGTCAGATGATTCGGTTCTTACTTTCAGAGATTTACTAAAGAAAAATGAAGGTTCTCAGGTGATAATAGATAATTGGGCGAGTTGGTGTGGTTCCTGTATAGGAGAAATCAGAAGGGGGAAAAAGAATATAGAAGAATTGGAGAAAAGAGGTAACCATTTTATTTACCTCTCCATCGATAAACGGGAAGATGTAAATAAGGCGAAAGATAAGGCAAAATCCCTTAATATATTAGATAAAGCTTATGTGATTATCGGGAAAGAATATAAAATATATTTGGATATTATATCCATACCTCGTTATATAATGGTAGATAGCAATGGTAATATTAAAAACATGAAATTACCATTTCTTTCTTCGATTCATGATTTTGATAAATATGGAAAATAAAGTATTATTTCAGGCAATGCTATACTATAAAAAGGTTATATGCTAGGGCTTGAGCAGGCACTTATTTAAGAAAAAGTAAAAGAATAGGATTATATTAAGCCATATATTATGGCTTGTTTTGAGGTAAATAGATTATATTTTTAAGAGGGTGTGCCCTAAAGTGACCACCCTTTATGTATAAAGCTGGAATATTCTCAAGTTTGAGCCGTTATTTTTTCAAAAGAATTTCATTTGGATTTACTAAAATAAGAACCATTCTTTGACATCAGTTGCTTAGGGAAGATAAAAAAATGGGTACTTTGTAAATTCTATTATGGATAAAGGTAACGAATAGTGAAGTGAAAGTAATATCATGAATACATTAGATATATCCTATTCTGATGAGATTACTTCCCGCTTATATTGCGAAGGAAAAAGGCAGAACAAAGACGTCTTTTCGTGTCTTTGTTCTGCCTTTAAATTATGAGGAATAATATTATTTGTCTCCTGCTTTTCTAACAGTTGTTTTTCTTGCAGTTGTTCTTGGTGCAACCGTTTTGGTTGATTTCTTTGCTGTAGCCTTTTTTACAGCATCATTCTTTTTTGCTGCTGCTTTTTTTGTCGCCTTTTTAGGTTTTTCAACGTCTTCTGTTTTAGTCGTTTCAGCTTTTCCTGTTTCTTCTGCAGGTTGCTTCGCTTCTTCTTCAGCTTTGATATCTTCTTCAAAATTGCTATTACCGCTCTTTATCAAAAGATTGTACCATGAAATAAGCTTTTTGATATCTGAAATATATACACGATCATGATCGTAGTTCGGTAATATACTTTCGAAATATTCTGATATTTCATTAGTTGTAGCCTTCTTAGGATCAATTGAAGCTTCAATGGCATTTTCCTTTTCTTTCATGGAAAGCAACACCTTACTTAATGGAATCTCTCCATCCTCGGTGTACATAGCAATATCCCCTAGTGAAACTGCTTTTTCGCTGCTGTAGGCCGGGCGTCTCTTCTTATCGATGAGAGACTCCACGATCAACATATTTCGACCTTGTGATACCAGTTTGTATAAACCGGGACGACCTGTGATTGACAAAATAGTCTGTAACATGGTTATTTATTTTATTTAGATATTTTATTTTTATGATAATGAGATGCAAATGTAGTAATACTACTACGTTTTAGCAAAAGTTGTATTGATAAATAATCGCGTATTTAAAGTATATTAGGAAAATAATGCGATATTATTTTGCGAACTTGAGGGATTAGGGCTTTGTTGCCGTCATTTATTATAACATACTGACTGAGGTTTATTCTTTGTTCGTCTGTTATTTGTGACTTTATCCTTGCCTTTACTTTCTCTATATTTGATTTGTCTCGCTGAATAACTCTTTGTATTCTTGTTTCTTCGGAAGCAATTACCGAGATCGTGTCATCAACTAAACTGTTGAATCCTGATTCAAAAAGAATGGCAGATTCAATGCATATTAAAGGATAGCCTGATTGATCATGAGCCCATAAATTAAAATCATTTTTTACACGTGGGTGTATCAATTTGTTTATTCTTTCGGTATTTTGTGGCGAAGAGAATAAATAGGTTGATAGCAGTTGTCTATTTAAGCCTTTATCTGTGTATACTTTTTCTCCAACGAGTTCAATTAACCCTTCTCTTATGACAGAGTCTGATTCATTTAGGACTTTTGCGTGTGAATCTGTATCATAAACAGGAATTTCCATGACACGCAATATATGGGAAACGACAGATTTCCCGCTGCCTATGCCTCCGGTTATGCCTAAGATTTTTGTCATTATTTTCTTTCTTCAATCAAGTAGTCAATATCTGTGGGTGTGATGCGCACATGATTTATACCATAAGGTCGAGTCTTTAATTCAAGATGACATTTAGAGGTATTATTTTTTACTACTTGATCATATGATACTTCTATAGTGAAGTCGGAATCATGGATGTATTTAAATCTATGTAGCCCGACAAGAAAACTGACTTGTACCTTTGATGGAAAAAATCTTAATAGTTTATGAGCAGGAAGTCCTACTCCTATTACTTTCACTTCTATCATTTTTTCAGTCAAGATGTCTATCGGGAAAGTGACTATGGTGTGCTGTGGTTCAAACTTTACACCTTGTACCGGTTCCATTTCAAGTGTACGCCGAAGTGTATCGGATAAATTGGAGAAGCTACTGAATTTTGTTTTTGCTTCAATAATGTTCTTTAGAATATGGGGAGGGGCATATACTGTCACTGACTCTGGTGAACAAAATGTATCTGTTACGTAATATTGCATGCTTGCAGATACATTTCCATTAAAGTGAACGGGCACTTTTTTGTGTTGACCTATTGAATAGATATATTCAATTGTATCAGGCCTTATTGCCAATATCTTTGTGGAACTGCTCAGCTGTGAGATTATTCTTTTTATAAAGCCAGCAGTATTAATCTTTACAATACTTTTAGAATTTTCATATTGGCTAAAGTTGATCGCAATCGGAGCAAATTTCTTATAAAGTATCGTTGATAGCAGAATGGTACCTTTATCTTTGATAGAGATTCGTAAATTTGCCGGAGGATTTTGGGTGATAATCACATCTTTAGGCACATTTACAAGTGTAATAGGTATACTTATCGTTGTCTCAAAACTGTTTTTTAATGTTTGTAGCAACCAGAAACATGCTGACACAAAAAGAAATAACAAAAAAATCAGAAACTCTCTGTTGCGTGAACTTAACAAAAAGTTTCTGATTCTCTTTTTATCTTTAAAGAAATCCTTTATGTTCTTTTTTTCGAACATTGTTTATCCGTTTCTTTGGAAATTTTATTTTGCATTAGCAGCAGCACCTGTTTTGTATATAGAGTTCTTCTCAACTGTTATACGCACGTTGTTTGCTATTTCTACAACAATAGTGGTGTCTCCAATTTCCTTGATGGTACCATGAATTCCTCCCGCCGTAACAACGGCATCGTTAACGGCTAGTCCGGCACGGAACTTCTGAATTTCTTTTTGCTTTTTGTTCTGTGGACGAATCATGAAAAAATAGATAATAGCAAACATTGCAATCATCATAATCCAAAAGTAACTTCCGCTACCTCCCATTCCTTGTGCTTGAAGTAATACAGATAATAAATTCATATTTAACTTTTTTCGTTATTAATATATAAGACAAAGATAATTAGTTTTTGATTAACTTACCATCATTTTTTAAATGATTAACTATTCCATCGAGAGTCCCGTTTATGAATCCGCCACTTTTAGGTGTGCTATATAGTTTTGCTATTTCAACATATTCATTTAGTGATACATTTACAGGAATAGATGGGAAGCTTAATATTTCAGCTAGTGCGATCTGCATGATAATCACATCCATTAATGCAATGCGGTCAAGATCCCAATTACGGGTACCTTCACTTATTAGGTGACGATAGTAATCTTGGTTCATAATAGTTCTACGAAATAGGCGACGGGCGAATTCCATATCTTCTTCATCTTTAAATTCGGGCAATAAGGACTGGCTTTCTTTGTTGTTTTCTTCAAAACGTTTAATCGTTTTGATTACGAATGTGTCAACTATATCTTTATCATCATTCCAATAAAGGCTTTGATCTTCGAGCAGTTGGTCTAAGTCTTCGTTTTTCTGAATAAAAGTTTTATATAGTTTACGCCAGATATCCCGATCTTCTACGTATGAAGATTCGCCTGATTCTATATAGGTTTTGTACAGATCAGATGATTCTATCTTTTGCCAAAGGTTTTTGATGAAATCCGATTCATTAACCCATGTCTTCTTTTGATTCTCCACAAAATCGGTTAATTGTTTATTTATCTCCAGCTGAGCTGCAAATTTATTGTTAGCAAATTTCATGTTGATGCTTTTTTCAGCATCTGTCGCGGTTCTTTTAGTTCTAGTAGCTTCTAAACGTTCGCGTGAATACTTTGTCACTTCAACTATCAATAGTAATAGATAGTTATAAAGGTCATATGCTTTGGATAGGCTAAAAAATAATTCTTTTTCTCCATTGTCCAAGTTCTTGTTTCCATTTTGACAATAAGCATACACGATTTGCACTACTTTTGTGCGAATAAGAGCTCTGTTAATCATAACTTTTAATCAAATACATTATTTATGGCTACAAAATTACTCAAAAATACTACTTCTTACAAATAAATTGTTTTTTTTCTTCCGGTTTCTTTTGACAGTTTAAAAAAAATATTCAATTTTGAGCCCGATTTAATGTTATAATTAGAGTATGGAAGAGTTTAAGAAGAAAAGTGGAGCCGATTTAAGCGATAAAGATATCGTTTTTTCAAAGGCCGTTAAGGCAGGTAAACGTATTTATTACCTGGATGTGAAGAAGAATAGGAAAGATGAAATGTTTTTGGCTATTACTGAAAGCAAAAAAGTTTTTTCTGGTGAAGGGACGGATGCTCAGGTCAGTTTCGAAAAGCATAAGATCTTCCTTTATAAGGAGGATTTTGAAAAATTCCTTTCAGGTTTGAATGAGACTATTGGTTTTATTCAAGAGAATCAGACTGCGGAAACTTTTGCTGATGTGGTAGATGAGAATCCGGGTGAGGAGATTGCTCCTATGGCGGATGAGATAAAAATTGATATAGATTTTGAATAAAAGTTTGGCGAAATACTTTATTTAAAGTATCTTTGCATCCGCTTTTAGCACCTGTGCGGTATACGTGTGATGGTGAGTTAAGCATTTTGCTATCAACTTAATTTAGAGTAACACAAAAAATTAAAGAAATGAAATCAATTGAAGTAGTTGGAACTCAAAGAAGTGAGTTCGGAAAAAAAGCTGTCAAAGCTATTCGTAAAACTAATGCTGTTCCTTGCATCGTTTATGGTGTAGACAAAGATGAAAACGGCAACCCAGTCGCAAAATCTTTTACAGTAAAGTATGATGGCTTGCGTAAGCTGATTTATACTCCTAATATTTATATTGTTAATTTGACTGTTGATGGAGTAACAGTAGAGGCTATTATGAAGGAAGTTCAGTTTCATCCTGTAACTGATAGAATTCTTCATGTTGATTTTTATCAAATAGATGAAACCAAACCTATCGTAATGGAAGTGCCAATTGCTCTTGAAGGTTTAGCTGCAGGTGTTAAAGCCGGTGGTAAGATCAATCAAGTAATACGCAAATTAAGAGTTAGAGCTCTTTACAATATTATTCCAGAGAAGTTATCTGTCAATGTTACTGACTTAGCTTTAGGTAAAGCTATCAAAGTTGGCGAACTAGACTTTGAGAATCTTCAGATCTTAAATGCAAAGAATGCAGTAGTATGTGCTGTTAAAACGACACGTGCTGCACAAACTGTTGATACCCCTGTTGCAGCTGCAGCTGCAACTACTACAGCTGCTGTAGATGCTAAATAATTAATTCTCTTTGAATGAAATATTTGGTTGTAGGATTGGGTAATATTGGTTCTGAATACCAGGATACCCGTCATAACATAGGATTTAGAGTATTGGACGCCCTTGTAAAGGCGTCCAATCTCGTTTTTGAGTCTAAACGATATGGTGCTGTTGCACACTATTCTTTAAAAGGGAGGCAAATACTCTTATTAGAGCCTAATACATATATGAACTTAAGTGGCAAGTCTGTCAATTATTGGGCTCAAGCTGAAAAAATACCTTTGAGTAACATACTTATTGTTGGAGATGATTTATCTTTGTCTTTTGGCGTATTGCGATTGAAGTCCAAAGGCAGTGCCGGTGGACACAATGGTTTGAAGGACATTGAAGCAAAACTAGGTACTCAGGAATATGCTCGCTTACGATTTGGCATTGGCAGTGATTTCTCGCAAGGAAAGCAAGTCGATTATGTGTTGGGACATTTTTCTGAAGAAGAGCTTGAAACAATGGATGACCGTATAAATATGGCAATTGAGATGATCCAAAGTTTTGTATTGTCTGGTATTGACATTACCATGAATCAATTTAATAAGAGAAAATAATATGTCTTTGGAAGCAAGAATAGACAAATGGCTTTGGGCTGTTCGCATATTTAAAACACGCACGATAGCAAGTGATGCTTGCAAAAAGGGGCGTGTGACCATTAACAATGCACAGACAAAGGCCTCGCGTATGGTTAAGGTCGGGGATATTATAAAAGTGAAGAAGAGTCCGATAATATATTCCTTTAAGGTGTTGCAGCCTTTGGAAAAAAGAGTTGGAGCCAAACTTGTAAAAGATTATATGGAAAATGTAACGACTCCTGATCAATATGAATTGTTAGAGATGAGTCGTATTAGTGGTTTCGTTGATCGGGCTCGTGGAACAGGACGTCCTACAAAGAAAGATCGGCGTGAACTTGATGGGCTCACTATTGAAGATGATTTTGACTGGGATTCAGATGATGAATAAAAAAGGGAAAGTTTCAAATGAACTTTCCCTTTTTTATATTAGAGTCATTATAAGTTTGTCTTAACAGCTGCTATCAATTCTTGATATTCAGCATCCGATAAATAAGTTTTCTGTGGATTCATTTGAAATATACCTCCGAAGTCCGGTCCGCCTTTGTACTTAGGAATAAGGTGAAAGTGTAAATGCTCCAATGTATCGGCATATGCGCCATAGTTTATTTTGTCGGGATTAAAAGCTTTTTGCATAGCACGTGTTACACGAGCAACATCAGCCATGAATGCATTGCGATCTTCATCGCTCAGCAAATTAAGGTCATCAACATGATCTTTGTATGCGACCAGGCAACGACCTTTATAAGTCTGTTCCTTAAAAAGAAAGACACGTGATACACTCAAATGAGCGATCTCTATCATCAGGTTATGTAACGTTTCGTTATTCTGACAATAAAGACATTGTTTTGAATCTGATTTCATAATATGTTTTATATAAATTGATTTTCTGTTTTATTTTTCTACCAACTGATGTAGGTTTTGACTTTCACCAACGACCCACATAATATCACCCTCTTTTAAAGGTTCGTTTATATCCGGAGTTATTAGCGACTCACCCTCTCGGTCAAGTGCAACTATCAGACATTTATACTTGTTTCGTATTGCGCTTTCACGTATACTCTTTCCAAGAAGTGATGAGTCTTTGTCAATAATCAATTGCTTCAGTTTCATTTCACTCTTTTCTATGAGGGTAGAATTCATTTCATCTTTTAATGCCTGATTCATTTCATTTCCAAAAAAGATCAATTGTTCATCGGTCCCAATCACTTGTAGCTTGTCGTTTGGATAGAGTCTCTCTTTCCCATTTGGAATGTTTATGCGTATCTCACCTCTAAGTATTGATGCAACATGCACTCCGTATTTCTTTCCTAAATTGAGCTCACTCAATGTTTTGCCAGCCCAACATGATTCAGCAGGCAGTTCGCAATCAGTTAAGTGAATATCACGAGACATTAAGACACGTGCATAGGACGGCTTTGTTTTCCCTATGTACTCTTGCTGTTTTTCTTTAAAGTTGAAATTTTTCAAGAACTTCTTCTCTATGCGTATGGACTGATTCTTCAATCGTCGTGAATATACCATGATGAATGAAGCTATGATTGTTACTCCGAAAGCTACGCCTATGCTTGCATTGAGCAGCGTGGATATAATGTACATGACAAACAGCATTGCATATACCACCTTTAATATTATCAGCGAGACTAATGGACCACGATTTACATTTTTATCGTTCCATAGAGATTGAAATTCATCTGAATGATTTTTCTTGATCATAATGGAGCGTAAAAATGGAGAAGCCAATAGTAAAGTAATAAATACTCCTACCAATGATCCCCATGCTGTTGGCAATGTGTGGCGCAACATTGGTACAATAAATTCGAATGAAAGAGCAATTACAGCTATAGTGATGATAGAGTAGATAAGGATCATTCTCACAATATCAACAATCAATTTCTTCCAACTGTTTTCATGATTTACTGTTTGAGAACCACTACTGTATCTGTCGAAGAAACTAATCCAAGAAATAGGTAATTTCTTTTCTAGTTTGTTATACAGAGGTACGGCCAGTTTTATCATATAAGGTGTGATGAATGTAGTTATCACCGATACTGCTACAACAATAGGGTAGAGGAAGGAACTTGTTACTTTCAGACTTACACCTAATGATGCTATGATGAAAGCAAACTCACCGATTTGAGTTAATGAAAATCCGCATTGAATAGCGGTCTTCAATGGTTGTCCGGAAAGTAACACTCCAAATGTACCGAAAAGACTTTGCCCGATGATAACTGCAAATGTAATAACAATGATTGGGACAGCATATTGTACAAGTAGTGATGGATCAACCATCATACCTACTGATACGAAAAAGATTGCTCCAAACAAATTCTTAACCGGTTGCACCAGCCTCTCAATTTTCTCAGATTCTAACGTCTCACTTAGAATACTTCCCATGATGAATGCCCCGAATGCCGGTGAAAAACCTGCATGTGTTGCAAAATAAACCATACCGAAGCACAATCCTAATGTGACTATCAGCAAGGTTTCTTCGCTCATGATATTTTTGAATCGTCGAAAGAAACTAGGCAATAAATAAATACCTACTACGATCCATAAAATCAGGAAAAATACTAATTTGCCAATACTTATGAGTAATTCAGTACCTTTGAAATTGGAACGTATGGCCACGGTGCTCAACATAACCATCAACACTATAGCCAATATATCTTCTAGTACAAGGATACTTAAAACAATTCCTGCAAACTTGTTTTGTCTTAACCCTAAGTCTTCAAAAGCTTTATATATGATGGTTGTTGAAGACATAGCTAACATTCCGCCTAAGAAAAGGCAATCTGTTCGTTTCCAGTCAAAGAAATAACCTACGGCAATGCCGAGCAGTACCATACAAAAGATAATTGTACATACTGCAATAATCGCTGAACCTCCGGTTTTCAGAATCTTTTTAAAGCTGAAATCCAGTCCTAAAGCAAAAAGTAAGAAGATAACTCCGATGTCACTCCATGTTTGTATACTCTCCGTATCCAGGACTATTGGAGTAAATCCTAAATGAGGACCAACCACAAACCCGGCTACGATATAGCCGAGAACAAGTGGTTGCTTAAGTTTTTTAAACAACAACGTAAATACCCCGGCACTTATTAAAATAAGAGCCAGGTCAGTGATCAAAGGAGCTAAATGAAACATATTTTATTTCTTTCCTACTATTTCGACAATTTTGATAATCGTATTCATTGCCTTCTCCATGCTGGGGATTGGTAAGTACTCATGTCTTCCGTGCATGTTCATTCCTCCGGCGAAAATGTTTGGACAAGGCAATCCTTTGAAGCTAAGTTGTGCACCATCTGTTCCGCCACGTATAGCCTGAATCTTTGGAGTTACGCCGGCTTCTTTCATGGCTTGTGAAGCAATATCAATGATGTGCATTACCGGTTCAATCTTTTCACGCATGTTGTAGTATTGGTCATGTAACTCAAGCGTGGCTGTTTCGGGACCGAATTCATTGTTGATCTTGTTCACAAGATGTTCTATCTCTTTTTTACGATTCTCAAACATGTTGCGGTCATGGTCGCGGACTATATAGCTTAATGTCGATTTTTCTACGTCACCGTTCATTGCTATCAGATGATAGAATCCTTCATAACCTTCGGTATGTTCGGGAGTTTCGTGACGTGGAAGCATATTGGCAAACTGGCTTGCAATACGCATGCTATTTATCATTTTATGCTTGGCTGATCCTGGATGTACATTGCGTCCTTTAAATGTGATTTTAGCTGATGCTGCATTGAAATTCTCAAATTCCAGCTCACCTACTTCGCCTCCATCCATTGTATAGGCCCATTCACATCCGAAAAGCTCAACATCGAATTTGTGTGCACCTAATCCTATTTCTTCATCCGGATTAAAGCCAATGCGGATCTTTCCGTGTTTAATTTCATTATGTGCTTTCAGGTATGTCATGGCTTGCACAATTTCAGCGATGCCTGCCTTGTCGTCACCCCCTAACAAAGTGGTTCCGTCTGTTACAATAATATCCTCTCCTTTATGACTTAATATTTCTGGAAATTGTTTAGGATCAATTTTTTCTTTATCATTCAAATTGATCACACTCCCATCATAATTCTTCACAATTCTGGGGCTTACATGTTTACCGCTCATATCAGGAGCTGTATCCATATGTGAGATGAAGCCGATTGTAGGTATTGGCTTATCTGTATTTGCAGGGAGAGTTGCATATAGGTAGCCGTTCCCATCAAGGTATACATCTTCCAACCCTTCAGTTGTTAGTTCGTCACGTAGAAATTCTGCAAAAATCATTTGCCCCGGTGTACTCGGGGTAAGGTTTGTCAGTTCGTCGCTTTGAGTGTCAAAGCTCGTATACATTATAAATCTGTCTGTTATATTCATTTCCTATTTGATTAAGTTCATGTCGTAAAAATAATGTTTTTACATCTGTTTGCCAAGAAATCAAGCTTTTTATTTTGTTGAAGTCAGCTGCCTTGACAATTCTGAAATAAAGCAATCAATGTCCTCGTCGGTTGTGTCAAATGAGGTGACGAGGCGTATTTCACCTTTGGCTTCATTCCAAAAGAAGAAATGAAATTTTTCTTGCATCTTCTTTGCTATGGGTATAGGAATGGTCAGAAATAGCTGATTGCTGTCATGCTCTTGAGTGAAATGAACATCCGGGAATTGTTTTAGCTTGCTGTAAAGCATTTGAGCTTTTTCGTTGGCTTGTGTCGCACATACTTTCCATAGATCATTGGTGAACATTGCCGTGAATTGGCATGATATGAAGCGCATTTTCGATGCTAATTGAGCTGATTGTTTGCGCACGTATTTTGCTTGCTTTGTGAAAAGCTTATTGAATACAATCAGGCATTCGCCAATTAATAATCCGTTTTTAGTACCTCCAAAAGCTAAAGTATCAATGCCACAGTCCACTGTAAGTTCGCGTAACGATACACCCAGCGCCACAGCTGCATTACATATGCGTGCTCCATCCATATGCACATACATATCATGTTTGTGAGCAAAGTCAGTGATTTTCTTTATTTCTGTTGGAGTATAAATTGTACCCAATTCAGTTGCGTTGGTCAGATAGATTGCGCCCGGTTGTGCATGATGTTGTTCACCTACTCCTGTCATGACTTTCTCAATCAATTCAGGTGTTAATTTACCATCATCTGTAGGGATAAGTGTCAACGAACAACCTGTTTCTTTTGTGGGAGCTCCGCATTCGTCACATTGTATGTGCGCAGTGGCAGCACAATAAATGGTTTGATAAGGGCGTGTAAGCAATTGCAAACCTGTAGCATTACATCCTGTGCCGTTGAATACGAATAGAGGTTCACAGTCAGGGGTGAATGCCTCTCTTATTTTTTCTACAGCCTCTTCTGTCCATTGATCTTCACCATATCCCAGCGCGTGGTCTTTGTTTGCATTAATAAGGGCCTCCATGATTAATGGATGAACACCCGAATGATTGTCTGATCCAAAACTTCTCATAACAATTGGTTTAATTTTTTATTTCTCTTCAAGCCATATCTCAAAGAATTTATCTTTCGGAATAGTGCTTGGTTTATTGTTCGTTTTTTTATAAATTTCCTGATATGCGTATCTTTGGTAATTTATTATTTGTTCAATAGCCAGTTCTATCATTGGCGTTTCACTATAAGAGTTCGCTGGCGTCATGTTGTACAGAACGTGAAGAACCATTTGCATATACCAGGTGATTCCGTCAAAGCGATTGTATATTTTCTCTATCATTTCGCTTGTCACATGTTTTCGGCTCAAATCAAAAGCATGTTGGGCAAATTCAGTATATACCATCAATTCTATCGGCTCAAGTCTTATTAGCGTAGCTTTTTTGTAAAAAGGATTGAGTGCCGACATAAACAATTCTTCCATTTCCTTTATATCACTGCCGCAAAAGATAAACCGTATAGAATTGTAGTTCATCACCAATGATTGTATTTTTAGCTGTGCCTCATCTTCTTTGAATTGTGTTATTCTTTGAAATTCATTAATGCATATAATCACCGGTCGCACATTGTTGCTCAAAAAAGTCATGATGCCATTAAGTGACATCCGTTTGGGGATATTGAAATCGCTACCACGGCTTTGTATTTTTTTGTTTACAACGTTTCTTAGTTCGGCAGTGAAGTCTGTTAATGATTTGCAATTGCTGATATTCAAGGAAATAACATCATAATTATCTTTCACATCAGGGAATGAAAATGTATGTGTCAGCAGCGAATTCTTTCCTATTCTCCAAGGCCCTATTAGCGCAATATTATGTTCTGCTAATATTTCTTGCATAAGCACAGTTCTCTCTCTTTCTCGTCCGCAAAATAAATTACGAGACGTATAGTCACCCACGACAAAAGGATTTGTCATTATATTCATCATTACTACTTCTATTTACTTCTTCATGCAAAAGTAATAAGTTTTTCCGATAACGTCGTATATCTAATGCATAAAAGATGATAGACCTTTAGCTCTTCTTTTATTCAGAAGATAATGTGTAATCAGGACAACTCGATTCTTGTCCGTCCCTAGTAATCTATCAGAATAGTGATTTTTGATTTCACCATTCATAGCCCTTTATTTATCGGTGCTCTGCGATGAACGAGTGAAGGCACCGATTTATTCCCTCCCCTTCATTTTCAACAACGTGATTCCTTTCTATTGACAAAATTAAAGAATGTTTTTCTTCACTAAAATGACATATCAGGAAGCTTAAGGGAAACGTTTTTTATCTAAGGAAGATCCCCAACGATTCTCATATGCAGATCGTCGGATACATTCATGCTTTTTCTTGGATATCTTCCTTTAATTTATCGGTTGGTGAGCACCAATCTGGTTTCTTACCTTGGTGGAAATCATTTCTTACCAAGGTGGAAAATGATTTCCACCTTGGTAAGAAACATATTCTACGGTTGTAGAAATAAGTTTTCCCTTAAATATTTTTAGGTTATGCAGGGCAGCAATCGGAGAAATACATGCGGCTATTGGTACATTTCATGCGTACCAAGTTTGTCCAAACCGAGACGCAATATTCTATGACTTTACTTTCAGATTGATGGTGTCAATAACACTCACTAATGTTTACCGCATTTGTGCATGACAGAATCCTCTAATTTCTTTATCAAAGTTAAATCCTTGAGAATTGTGTCGGATGCATTCAAATATTGTTCATTATTTCTAAAAAAGGAGTTGTTTTTTGTATCATATTTTATTAAAGTCTACTAACTAATATGTATCTTTGCATCTAATATAAGTCTTTATTAATAAAGTAGATGAATGGGTATACAGATTAATATATCGGAAGAAGCTGTAAAATTAGCTGCTAAAAAAGGTGATGAGGCTTTCGTTAGTCTCTTTACTGATGAGTACCGTAAGGTTTTGAATGGACCGAATGGTGACTCAAAGATTCAGGAGCTGAATGAATATCAGTATTTTCTGCTTGAATTCTCTATTTTTAAAAGTGAGATGGATGAAGGCGGATTTTTGCAGCTGATTCAGAATGGCTATGGTCCTTACATCTTTCGCAATCCCTTTGCCAAATACATGAGATTAATGGGAGTGGATGGGCTAAGTAAACTCATTTATAAAGCTCAAAAGATATATGACACGAACAAAGACGACCTTGAAACAGAACGTACTCAGGAAGATTTCTTAGCCATGTATGAACAATATGATAATATGAATGAATTGGATGACGAATTTGTTACTCATGAGGAAAAATACGTGTCAACTTTGGCACATTATATTGACGAACACATTACAGATTTTGCAAACATAATAAAATAGGAATACGATGAAAAATTTGAAGCTTTTATTTGCGAGTGTCATTTGCCTGACCTCTTTGCTCTTTACTTCTTGTATGAATACTAATGATAATAATCATACATATGGGATTATCTTGGCAACAGTTCATGGTAGTGCAGCTAGCACTGTCTACTTTACTGATTCAAATAATAATGTTTATTCTCCAACCAATGCATCTAGTTTAGTTACTTCTTCGGGGGCTTCTATTACTTATACAGCTGGAGATATAGCTTATGTATATTTTTATTATTCAGATGACACACAGGCAACCAAGACAGCTGAAGGCCGCAGTATCGTTATAGAGGGATATGCAGATATTCAGAAAAATGATGTAAATGTAGTTTCAAGAGGCGCTTCTAATGACACGTTGAAAACCGATTCTATTATTTCTGTAGATGGCATAACTGTAGTACACAATTCTTATTCGTCAGGCTATTCTTTGATAGCTACCACTAATTACTATTTTTCAAAATTACATAACACTTATTTGTTTTATTATCAGAATGATGGATTCGTAACGGCTTCAGTAAATTCTGACCCCGATACTTTAAAGTTCGTCTTGGGGCATAATAAACAGGGTGATACCGGTAGTAGCTATTCAGCAAACTCTTATCCCTCACTTTATTATAATGCATTCAAAATAGACTCTCCTGCAATGACTGCTGCGAGCCAATCCAATAAAGATTCAATTGTGGTTGATCTGAAAGCCAGAGTATGGCAAAGCGAAAGCGATAACAGTAAGGGCATATGGAAACATTATTATTGTAAATATTCTAATCGTGATTAAATTTGAATAACAGGACTCTACTTCATACAGTATACATGTTGATTTCCTCCCCGACTCGTGCGTGGGAGGAAATTATTGTCTCTAAGAGGACTGGGGCCAAAGTCTTGTCGGGATTTGTTTATCCTTTGATCGGATGGGTTGGTTTGGCGGTGTTTATAGGTGTGGTGATAGATCATATCTTTAGCAATGATTTCACTCCTAACCAAATGTTCCGAGAGGCTATACAAGAATCTTGTGCACCCTTTATCGCTGATTTCGGCGGATTCTGTTTGTCAGTGTGGCTCCTCAATAAGGTGAACACCAAACTTTATCATCATCCGTCAAGTAAAGCCTGTATTGCTGCGTTGGTAGGTTATTCAATGGTCGTTGTTTTTGTATTGCAAATTGTAACCGGACTATTTTCTATTTTCAATCTCTTACAGTGTATATTTCAGTTTTATATTATATATATAGTTTGGGAAGGCATAAAAACGATGCGTCTTGCCGGATCAAAACAAATGATGTCGTTTACATTGATTGCTTCAGGGATTATTTTGTTGAGTGTATCTTTGATCTATCATCTTTATAAATGGCTCATTGTAATTCTAAATTAATTTGTTATGAAAGTTTCTCAGATAAATATAAAAAATAGACGTGCTTCGTATGATTATGAATTTATTGATACATACACAGCCGGAATAGTTTTGACGGGTACCGAAATTAAATCTATCCGATTGGGAAAAGCAAGTTTGGTTGATACCTTTTGTTACTTTAATAACGGGGAATTGTGGGTGAAGAATATGAATATTTCGGAGTATTTTTATGGATCATACAACAATCATATTGCTCGGCGTGAACGGAAATTGTTGCTTACAAAAAAGGAAATGACCAAGTTGCAGCATAACTCACAGGATGCCGGATTCACGATTGTTCCCGTTCGTTTGTTTATTAATGAGAAAGGATTAGCTAAATTGGTGATCGCTTTGGCTAAAGGTAAAAAAGAATATGACAAACGTCAGTCTATAAAAGAAAAAGAAGACAAACGCTATGTAGCAAGGTTCTTTAAAAAATAATTTTTTGACAGGTAGAGATATTAAGATGGAAAGTACGATTGAATCCTTGGTAAAGGAACGAATTCTTATTTTGGATGGTGCAATGGGCACCATGGTTCAGCGATATGGTTTGAAGGAAGAGGATTTCAGGAACGAACAATTAAAGGATATTCCCGGGCAAATGAAAGGCAATAATGATATTCTTTGCCTTACACGTCCTGATGTGATACAAGATATTCACAGAAAATATCTTGAGGCCGGAGCTGATATTATAGAGACAAATACTTTCAGTTCGAACCGCGTGTCTATGGAAGATTATCATGCGCAGGATTACGTTATTGAGATGAACACTCAAGGAGTGAAACTGGCGCGTGAGATGGCTGATAAATATACTGCAATAAATCCCGCAAAGCCACGTTTCGTAGCCGGTTCAATAGGTCCCACCAATAAGACTACTTCGATGAGTCCGGATGTGAATAATCCGGCTTACCGTGCATTGACTTTTGATCAATTGTCCGAAGCATATCAAGAGCAGGAAGAAGCCATGCTTAGAGCAGGAGTGGATGCTTTGCTAATTGAGACTATATTCGATTCATTGAATGCAAAGGCGGCTATCTATGCAGCTGAAAAGGCAATGAAGAGTACTGGCATTATCGTGCCTATCATGTTATCCGTTACGGTAGCAGATGTCAGTGGCAGGACACTTAGCGGACAAACTCTTGAAGCATTTCTAGCTTCAGTACAGAGTGCACCCATTTTCTCAATTGGTTTGAATTGTTCATTCGGTGCATCCCAATTAAAACCATTCTTGGCTCAGTTGGCTTCGCAAGCACCTTATTATATCTCAGCATATCCCAATGCAGGTTTACCCAATAATTTAGGACAGTATGATGAAACTCCTGAGCATATGGCAATGGAGGTGAAAGAATACATTGATGAGCATCTGGTCAATATCATCGGAGGATGCTGTGGAACCACTGATGCATTTATATCAAAGTATCCTGAATTAGTAGACGGTGCAGAACCTCACAAGCCTGTCTCCAAACCAAATAGATTATGGTTGTCAGGATTAGAGTTGTTCGAACTGAAGCCCGAGATCAAGTTTGTAAATATAGGTGAACGTTGTAATGTGGCCGGTTCTCGTAAATTCTTGAATCTGATCAGTGAAAAGAAATATGATGAAGCCCTTTCCATAGCTAGAAAGCAAGTGGAAGACGGTGCTTTAGTTCTCGATATCAACATGGATGATGGCTTGCTGGAGGCAGAGAAAGAGATGGTTACATTCCTTAATCTTATCGCATCCGAACCGGATATAGCACGTGTACCTCTTATGATAGACTCTTCTAAGTTTGAAGTGATTGAATCCGGATTGAAGTGCATTCAAGGCAAATCTATCGTTAACTCTATCTCTTTAAAAGAGGGAGAAGATATATTCTTGGAGCGTGCCCTTATTATAAAGAAATTAGGTGCTGCTGCCGTAGTGATGGCTTTTGATGAACAAGGACAAGCCAGCACTTATGAACGCAAAATAGAGATATGCGGCAGAGCTTACAAATTGTTGTGTGAGAAAATAGACTTCAATCCGAATGATATTATATTTGATCCTAATGTTTTGGCCATTGCAACAGGAATGGAAGAACATAATAATTATGCCGTAGATTTTATTATGGCTACCAAATGGATCAAAGAAAATTGTCCCGGTGCACATATCAGTGGCGGTGTGAGCAATTTATCTTTTTCGTTCCGAGGCAACAATTATATCCGTCAGGCTATGCATGCCGTATTTCTTTATCATGCTATTCAAGCAGGTATGGATATGGGTATTGTTAATCCCGCAACGTCTGTACTTTATAGTGACATACCTTCTGATTTGTTGAATATACTGGAGGATGTGATCTTAAACCGAAACCCTGATGCTTCAGAACGGTTGATCCAGGAAGCGGACAAATTGAAAGAATCCAAATTTACCACCACTTCGAGTGTACAACCGGATTTATGGCGTCAAGGTACGCTTGATGAGCGGTTGAAACATGCCTTGGTAAAAGGAATCAGTGATCATTTGGAGGAAGATTTGGCTGAGGCTACACAGATATACTCTAAGGCTGTTGACATAATAGAAGGACCGTTGATGGCAGGCATGAACTATGTAGGGGAGCTCTTTGGAGCCGGCAAGATGTTCTTGCCTCAAGTAGTAAAGACCGCTCGTACAATGAAAAATGCCGTAGCTATTTTACAGCCATTGATGGAAGCCGATAAACAAGGTGTAGTTTCAAACGCCGGAAAATTCTTGATAGCTACAGTTAAAGGAGATGTGCATGACATCGGGAAGAATATTGTTAGTGTAGTGTTGTCATGCAATAATTATGAAGTGATTGATTTAGGTGTAATGGTGCCTACTGAAAAGATTGTGGAGACAGCCATAAAGGAACATGTAGATTTGATAGGATTGAGTGGATTAATAACACCCTCACTAGATGAAATGATACATGTTGTTAAAGAACTTGATAAAGCTGGTGTACATGTGCCGGTGATGATAGGAGGGGCTACAACTTCCAAACTGCATACAGCTTTGAAAATAGCTCCGGCTTATCCGAATGGAATCGTTGTTTATGAAAAAGATGCAGCTCAAAACGTCATGTCTTCTTCTAAATTAATGAATAAGCATACCCGAACTGAGTATATCTCAAAGCTAAGAAGCGAGTATGAGCAATTGTGCGCAAATTACAAAGAAAAGAAGAGCGAATCCGTATCGTTGGATGAAGCCCGCAAAAAGAAATTAAATTTATTCTGAATATAGTTCCAGTCCATCGTATGCAAAATGTACATGGGCTGGTAACATTTTCTCTGTTTCGGCTTGTAGTCCTATTTGGTGGCTCATGTGAATGAAGTAAGTCTCACGCGGCTTTAATTTTTCTACCACTTCAAGAGCCTCTTCCAATGATTGGTGAGTATTGTGCGGCTCAAATCTTAGTGCGTTCATGATCAGCAAATCCAATCCTGACAAAGCTTCGTATGATTCTTCCGGTAAAGTTTTCATGTCAGTGATATAAGCCATTTTACCTATACGGAATCCTAGTATCGGTAGCCTTCCATGTATTACACGTATTGGCAGTACCTCCACGTCGTGTATGAAAAAAGGATTACCCGGAGTGACTGTTTCCAATGTTAGTTGTGGAATGCCCGGATAACTGTTCTCCAAAAAGCAATACGGCATACGTTTCTTCAATCGGTCAGCTGTATATTGCTCTGTATATATAGGTATATCGGAATGTCTGGTGAAAGGTCGTAAATCATCAATACCACCTACGTGGTCATAGTGCTCGTGAGTTACTAATACGCCGCTGATAGGCGCAAATGGAATGCGCATGATTTGCTCTCTGAAATCAGGTCCGCAATCAATAAGTATATGAGTATCTCCTTTTTCTATTAATGTAGAGCATCTCAATCGATGATCATGGGGATCCTTGGAGGTACATACAGCACAAGTGCATCCTATTTCAGGTACTCCTGTTGAAGTTCCGCTACCTAAAATAATAATTTTCATGAGCTTATTTACTTTATAACATTGACTTCAGGATGTATTTCAATCCCGAATTTTTCTTTTACGCTTTTGCACACCTCATCAGATAGTTTCAGAACATCTTTGCCTGTTGCTCCACCTCTGTTTACCAGCACCAACGCTTGTTTATCATGTATGGCGACGGGACCCAATCCCTTTCCTTTCCATCCACACTGATCTATCATCCATCCGGCAGGCACCTTCACTTTATTGTCAGGCAAGTCGTAATGCGGAATGTCAGGAAATAAGACTTGCAACTTCTTGAATTGCTCCTCTCCAATGATTGGATTCATGAAAAAACTTCCAGCATTTCCTTGAATCTTGGGATCCGGAAGTTTGCTATTCCGGATATTTATTATTGCCTGACGAATGTTTCTCAGATTAATCTCATCAAAACTTTCCAGTTCTTTTTTGATATTACCGTATTCACAATTAAACAGAGGTCTCTTGTCTAATTTGTATATAACGTAAGTGATGAAGTATTTGTTCTTCAGCTCGTTTTTAAAGATGCTTTGTCGATAGGAATATTGGCAGTCCGCCTTAGTGAATACTTTTTCGTTTCCGTTGCTTATGTTTACAGCTTCCACTTCATCGATGATATCTTTTGCTTCTGCTCCATAAGCACCAATATTCTGAACGGCACTGGCGCCCACCTCTCCGGGAATGAGTGATAAATTTTCTGCTCCGCTCAAATTGTTGCTTACACAAAACTCCACAAAATCGTCCCAGATAACGCCTGCGCCTGCTTTTAACCAAACAGACTCGTCATCTTCTTTGATCCTTTCAATGCCTCTGATAGCTGAATGAAATATGATGCCTTCAAAATTGTTGATGAAAAGGAGGTTGCTACCTTCACCTATGTGCAAATATTTTGTAGTAGTAAAATCTATATCGGCAAGTATTTGTTTAAGTTCGGTCACAGACTGATATTCGATGAATCTCTTTGTTTCAACATCAATCCCGAATGTATTATGTTGTAATAAAGAATAGTTGCTCTTTTCCATCATTATATAAAGTTTTTAATTACTTATATCTTCATATTTATAAAATTGCCAGTTTGTACCTATGCGTCTGAAAAATAGGGTATTGCTCATCCCGTTATCTTTTCCTTTTATGGATAAAATTTTTACGTTTGAGTTGCTTCTATTCGATTGCCCGTAATTGACATTTGAAAGTGCATCTTTAGGTAAGAATACATTCCAAGCCATCCATTGACTGATATCCATTGTTGTAGTCAATATGGCGAAATCATCATCAGGGTCATTGGTTACATAGGTTATCGGATTATGAATGCGTGAACGTTGGAATACACTATCATTCGCAAATTTATAAAAGAAATCGAAGAAGTTTTCATTGTCGCATGGCTGTATATCATGTAGATTAATTGATTCCAGTATCCAAGCTCCGTTCATACGTTTGAAATTGTATTCCTGAATTTTATTAGTCTTCAAGTATATCCATTCGAACTGTGCCTTTTTAATATTGGAATGTTGTCCAATAGTCATATCCGATTCTCGGTCGAAAATCATGGTATAGTAAGGTTTCGAATAATACAATCGATCGAATTTCCAGAATCTTTTCTGAATTCTTGAAGTACGATTATTGTTAATGAAAAGCAGTGGAAATTTGGTCCTTTGCAATTGAACCTTTTTGTAATTTGCAAATGAGTAGAGGAAGTCATCAAACGTGCCGTCTGATCTTGTTGCCTTGGGCTTGGCTAGAGTTGTATCATAGTCAAGTGAATCTTGAACTTCAGAAGTGGAGTCAATCAGTTGAGAAAGAGTAGTTTGTGGGTTAGTTCCCTTTTTTTTGTTCCCGTTGCATGAGGAGCAAAGAATCAACACGATTACAGAACCATAAATAATTTTTTTCATCTCAAAACATTGCCGAAAGGTGGCGTTACTTAATTAAGTTTCTTAAAAATCGTGCAAAGGTACATCTTTTTTTGTTAAAAGAGATGTACCTTTGATATTTTTTAGAAAGGAAGATCATCAGCTTCTTCTGAAGGTGAGAATTGAGGTGCTTGAGGTGCAGGGGCACCAGCTTGTTGAGGGTCTGCAGAAGAGTTTTCAACCACACGGTCAACTTTCCAAGCTCTGATAGAATTATACCACCTCCCTTGGTATTCGTGTGCGTCTATGTCAAATGAAACATTCAAGACTTCACCATCTTTTATCGCAAATTGGCTTATCTTATCACTACCGAATACGTTGAAACATACATGTTTTGGATATTGCTCATCTGTTTCCAATACGTATTCCTGACTTTGCCATTCGTTTCCTGTAGCTTTGCTGGTTCCTTGTCTCATCTGCAAAACTGCCATGATTTTTCCGGTAATTTCCATTGTTATATATCTTTAATATGTTTTTATTTATTCGGTGCGAATTTACGACATTTTATTGTTTTGGACTAATGATTTTCTCATTTTCTTGCTAAAAATCTTTGTTGCGCTTTTTATTTATAAAAATATTGGTAAGATTATTCTTTTTGTATATCTTTGTCATTCAAAAACGAATAAAATAAAAGAAAAATAAATATGAAATTTGTTGTATCCAGTACGGCTTTATACAGCCATATTTCTTCAATTAGTCGTGTGATAAATTCAAAAAATGCACTTCCTATATTGGATTGCTTTTTGTTCCAATTGAAAGATAATACTCTGTCAATTACAGCTTCAGACAGTGAAACAACAGTTATAACAACCATTGAAGTAAGCGGAGCAACCGAAGACGGCAGTATCTGTTTCGTGGCGAAAAATTTGCTTGATTCATTGAAAGAACTAAGTGAACGTCCTCTAGAGTTTAATATAAATTTGCAAACTCGCGAGACCACTATAGATTATCAAAACGGACGATACAATATTTTGGGACAAGATCCGGAAGATTTTTCAACGATGCCTCCATTGGGTGATGACGTAATGAAGTTGGCATTGTTGCCTGAAGTTTTGTCTGATGGAATTAATAGTACGTTGTTTGCTTCGGCTGATGATGAGTTGCGCCCTGTGATGAATGGTGTCTATTTTGACATAAAAGAGGATAGTGTGACGTTCGTGGCTTCGGATGGTCATAAGTTGGTTCGCAATAGATCTCTTTCATCGAAAGGTGACACTGCGGGTGCTTTTATCTTGCCGAAGAAACCTGCTGCACTTTTGAAAACCTTACTTGGAAAAGATGGCGAAGAAGTGAGTATTGCTTTTGATAGTCGCAATGCCGTTATCAAATTTCAGGATTACGTTTTAAGTTGCCGATTGATAGAAGGACGCTATCCTAATTACAATTCAGTTATTCCTACCGGCAACCCTAATAAATTGGTGGTTGACAGATTGTCTCTGTTGGGAGCCATGAAGCGTGTATCCGTATTTTCAAGTCAAAGCAGTAGCTTGATAAAATTAAGTATTGAAGAAGGTAAAGTCACACTTTCTGCACAAGATATCGATTACTCTACATCTGCTGAAGAGACAGTTGTTTGTGATTTTGCAGGAAGTCCGTTGAATATCGGATTTAAGTCAACGTTTTTAGTAGAAATTTTAAGTAATATCTCTGCTGAGAATGTTCAGATAGAATTGTCTGATCCTTCGCGTGCAGGAATAGTCATCCCGGTTGAGCAAAAGGAAAACAATGATTTGTTGATGTTGCTCATGCCGATGATGTTAAACGATTAATGTTCGAAACCCTTTTATAGAATGAAATTAAATATAAAGAACCCTATTGTCTTTTTTGATTTAGAGACAACAGGCACAAATATTAATTCCGATAGAATTGTTGAAATTTGCTACCTGAAGGTTTCTACCAATGGTAATGAAGAATCCAAAGTGTTGCGTATTAATCCGGAAATGCATATTCCCGAAGCTTCTACGGCTATTCATCATATTGCAGATGAAGATGTGGTTGATTGCCCCACCTTCAAAGAAGTAGCAAAAAATGTTGCAAAAGATTTTACAGGTTGTGATATCGCGGGATTTAATAGTAACCGTTTTGACATACCTGTTCTAGCAGAGGAATTTTTAAGAGCCGGCGTTGATATTGATATGGCACGTCATAAATTTGTTGATGTACAGGTTATTTTTCACAAGAAAGAGCAGCGTACATTGTCTGCTGCATATAAGTTCTATTGTGATAAGAATTTGGATGATGCCCATTCCGCCGAAGGTGATACTCGTGCTACCTATGAAGTGTTGAAGGCACAACTTGATCGTTATTCTGATTTGGAAAATAATATTGATTTTCTTGCAGACTATTCAAGCTTCAACAATAATGTGGATTTTGCCGGTCGTATGATCTACGATGAAAAAGGAACAGAGATCTTTAATTTCGGAAAATATAAAGGAAGATCTGTTGCAGACGTATTGCAAAAGGATCCGGGATATTATTCATGGATATTAAATAGCGATTTTACGCTCAATACGAAAGCAATGCTCACTAAAATTAAGCTTCGTGAATTAACGGGGAAATGATTTTATGTTGAAAGGGAAAAAAATAGTTTTAGGTATAACGGGTAGCATTGCAGCGTATAAGGCGGCTATGCTTACCCGTCTTTTCGTTAAAGAAGGAGCGGAAGTGCAAATCGTGATCACTCCTGCCGGAAAGGAGTTCATTACACCTGTCACTCTTTCTGCATTATCCAATCATCCGGTCATCTCAGAGTTTTTTGCTCAGCGTGACGGATCTTGGAACAGTCATGTTGATTTGGGACTTTGGGCCGATGCAATGGTGATAGCACCTGCAACGGCATCAACTATTGCAAAAATGGCCAATGGCGTAGCAGACAATATGCTTATCACCACCTATCTTAGTATGAAAGCTCCTGTGTTTGTCGCACCGGCTATGGATTTAGACATGCTTGCTCATCCCGCCACACAACATAATATTCAGACGTTACTCTCTTTCGGTAATCATATCATTGAACCTGCTTCCGGTGAGTTGGCTAGCCATCTTGTGGGGAAAGGACGTATGGAAGAGCCTGAGAATATCGTAAAATATATTGCGGACTATTTTTCTATCACACAGGATTTGGCCGGCAAAAAAGTGCTGATTACAGCAGGGCCTACCTATGAGAAGATTGATCCGGTGCGGTTTATCGGTAATTATTCATCTGGCAAAATGGGATTTGCGTTAGCAGAAGAATGTGCTTCTCGTGGAGCTCAAGTTACGTTGATTGCCGGTCCGGTACAATTGGAGACACATAGTCAGGGAATCACCCGATATGATGTGGAATCTGCTGTGGAAATGATGGCTTTGTCTGAGAAATATTTTCCTGAAATGGATGCAGCCATTCTTTCGGCAGCTGTAGCTGATTTTACACCGGAAACTGTATCCGATAAAAAGATAAAGCGTGAAAAAGATGCACTTGAATTGCATTTAAGACCCACTGTTGATATAGCAGCTTCATTGGGAAAAATGAAAAAAGGCAATCAAAAACTAGTTGGTTTTGCTCTCGAGACAAATGATGAAACTAATCACGCACTTGATAAGCTCGTTCGTAAGAATTTTGATTTTATTGTGTTGAACTCGTTGCGTGATCAGGGAGCCGGGTTTCGTGGTGACACAAATAAAGTCACAATATTGAGTAGTCATGGTGAATTTTTGTTCCCATTGAAGACGAAGCGTGAAGTAGCCAAGGATATCGTAAACCAGTTGGTTGCAATATTATGAAATGTATGATTAATTAAACGCGTTATGCTGCGATCATTACTTATTCAAAATTACGCACTGATAGAACAGTCGGATATAGAGTTCGATAACGGTTTCTCGGTTATTACCGGTGAGACCGGAGCCGGTAAGTCTATCTTGCTGGGAGCTGTCGGACTACTCTTGGGGCAACGTGCCGATGTGAGTAGTATTAAAAAAGGAGCCAAACGTTGTGTCATTGAAGCGCATTTTACTGTTCCTGATAATGAATTGACCAGTTTTTTTGAAGAGAATAATTTCGATTTTGACGGGGATGAATGTATTTTACGTCGTGAAATGCATGCCAACGGCAAGACGAGAGCCTTTATTAATGATACCCCTGCACCGCTTACATTGATGCGCTCATTGGGCGAACGATTGATTGACGTTCATTCTCAACATCAGAACCTGTTACTGAATCAAGAAGATTTTCAATTGCATGTAATTGACGTTATAGCTCATGACGGAGAGGAGCTGGCCGATTATAAAAAAATATTCAAACAATATTTACATGCAAAATCTGAGTTGAATGAACTGAAAGCCAACGCAGAGAAGAGCAAAACAGAGGAAGATTATATCCGCTTTCAATTGGAACAACTTGAAGGCGCAGTTCTCACATCCGGTGAGGATCGGCATTTAGCACAGGAAAGTGATACCTTGTCGCATGCAGAGGAAATAAAGTCCGGGCTATTCTCTGTAACTCAGATCATGGATGGCGAGGATGGAGGAGTACTTCAAGCATTGAAATCCAGTGCATCCACTTTGCACGGTTTGTTGCAGATGTATCCGACGAGCGCCGATTGGCATGAAAGGATGCAAAGCGCCTATATTGATTTAAAAGATTTGAGCCAAGATATTGAAAACAAACTGGAAGATATAGATTTTGATCCGGCTCGTTTTGAGGAAGTCAACAATCGATTGAATTTGATCTATTCACTGGAACAAAAATACCAGGCAACGAATGTTGACGAATTGCTTGCATTGCAAGACAAATTTAAAGAGCAATTGAAAGAAATCACTTCTTTTGATGATCGGATAGATGAGATGGTGAAGCATACGGATGCTTTATTGGGTGAAGTTCGCAGCAAAGCCGAGCGATTGAGTGCGAAGCGTAAAAAAGCTGCACTAGAGATAGAGAAAGATATGCGTGCCAAATTGCTTCCGTTAGGTATGCCTTATGTGCAATTCAATGTACAGTTGGATAGGCGAAAAGCACCAGAGGCAGATGGCATTGACGGAGTCACATTCTTGTTCTCAGCCAATAAAAATGACGATTTGCGTAGCTTGGCCGCAGTAGCATCCGGTGGTGAGATAGCCCGTGTGATGTTGGCTATCAAAGCCCTTATCGCAGGAGCTACACATTTGCCGACAATTATTTTTGATGAAATAGATACCGGTGTATCCGGAGCCATTGCCGCGCGTATGGCAGAGATTATGGGAAATATGTCAAAGGTCATGCAAGTGATCAGCATCACCCATTTACCTCAAATTGCAGCACGAGGGAAAACTCATTATAAAGTGTACAAAGTTGACAATGAAGAGTCGACCGTCAGTCACATAAAGAGATTGAACTCAACAGAGAGAGTAGAAGAAATAGCGCATATGCTTAGTGGTGAAGCGTTGACAACCGCAGCCATTGACAATGCCAGGGATTTATTAAAGAATTATGAAATGTAATTCGTGTTTTGTGATATGAAGAAATATATGGTATTTGTCTTGTGCTGCATCTTAGCGCAAGCATCTTTTGCCCAAAGATGGGTGGATAAGGCCCAAAAGGCAGTGTTTTCGGTCGTAACATACGGAGCCGACAACAAAATCATCAATACTGGTAATGGGTTTTTCATTACCGAGGATGGAGTAGGGGTTTCCGATTATTCTCTTTTCAAGGGAGCCGATCATGCCGTAGTGGTAGATATGTCGGGTAAGGAGATGCCGGTATCACTCATATTGGGAGCTAATGATATATATGATTTGGTGAAATTCCGTGTGGATGTGAAGAAGAAAGTGGAAACGTTGGAAATAGCCAAAGCCGATCCGGGTGTAGGTGCTAATGTTGTCTTGCTTCCTTATAGTACAAAAAAATCACGTACGGTTACTGCCGGAAAAATCACAACTGAAACCACATTGGGGGGGCACAAATATTATACGTTGGGAATGCCTATTACTGATCAAATGGTAAGTTGCCCCATCTTAACGGATGACGGACAAGTATTTGGTATGGCACAAAAAAGTGCAGGAACCGATAAAAATATATCCTATGCAGTGAGTGTCTCTTTGGCTTCAGAGCTTACGATCAATGCTCTTTCATTGAATGATGCCGCTCTTAATGGGATTAATATAAAGAAAGCTTTACCCGAAAAAGAGGAACAAGCCTTGGCTATGCTTTATTTCGCAGCAACAGCAAAGTCAGATAGATACGTGTCGCTCATTGATCAGTTTATCGAACAATTTCCAAAAGTAAGCGATGGTTATTCCAGACGTGCTTCTTACAATGTATACAATTATTTTGATACCAAGCACATGGAGCAGATTGAGGCCGATTTGAATGCAGCAGAAAGTAATGCTGATAATAAGGCAAATGCTTATAGTAGTTCGGCTTTAGTTGTTTATACCTATGCTTTACGTGATATAAAACCACCTTATAAGGATTGGACAATGGACAAAGCGTTGGGGTTGATAAATAAAGCCATAGCAGTGGATCCACAGCCTGTTTATTATCAACAAGCGGGAGATATCAACTTCTCAATGAAGAAATACCAGGAAGCCTTTGACTCCTATCAAAAAGTAAATCAGTCTAAACAAGCGTCCGCTGTCACCTTTTATTATGCAGCCAAAGCCGCTGAAATGTTGAAGAACGATACCGCTACGGTTGTTGCTTTGTTGGATAGCGCCATAACAAAATATGTAGCACCTTATCCGGAAGAAGCTTCTCCTTATTTATGGGAGCGTGGTTCCATCTACTTTCAGAAACAACAATATAAAGAAGCCGTGGCCGATTTTGATGCTTATGAATTGTCTGTGAAAGTAACTCCTGCTCCTTTATTCTATTATTATCGTGAGCAAGCACTCTATCGCAGCAATCAATTTGCGCGTGCTATAGTTGACATAAATAAAGCTGTGGAGCTTTCCCCCGAGGATATTGATTATTTGGTGGAACAGGGAGTAGTCAATTTGCGTATATCCAAGTATGGAGATGCTATCAGTAGCTTGAATGCTGCACTGAAAATCGATCCCAAGTTGGCATCAGTCTATCGCATGATAGGGTTCTGCCAAATTCAACAAGGCAAAAAAGAGATAGGATTAAAGAGTCTTCAAAAAGCCATTGATTTGGGTGATGAAACCGCTAAGAATCTGAAAGAAAAGTTCGCAAAATAAGTGTGATAAATATTATAAATAAAATAGGCTGCATTTCTATATGCAGCCTATTTTATTTATATTCATGTAGAGTGTTCTTATATTATAAAGAGGCTCTCAAACTTACGTAAAAGTCAGCACGTTTAATTTTGATTCCATCCCATTTGTCCAACATCAAAGTATGAGTTGATTTTAGATCTTGCTTTTTATCCAAAGTATTAACATGAGCTGACATTATAGAGGTTCCAAAGCCTAAATCGAAGTGCTTTGAGAGCTTTCTTATGATAGCTAGATCTGCATTTTTCCCCCAGGCATGTCCTGAATATCCATATTCTGTACCGGCATTAAGCAATTCGCTGGTGTATCGTAAATATCCAGCTCCAACGCTCAAGTCAATCGCCGTTTTAGAGGATAGATAAGTCCTATATCCGATCTGTGGTGCGTAATATCTAACATTGATATTATCATCAAAATCATTACCGGTTGGACCATAGTTCTTAGATGCTGTAAAGTGGTTATACTTCATTCCAAGTATGATTCTTTTTATGTAAACATTTCCTGCTACATCCACAGAAAAACCACTTTTATGTTCTCCTCGATAAGCACTTCCAGCGGCAGATAAATTTGAACTACCAAAAGTAATACCGGGTCCGGCATCTACAGAAAAACTGATACTTTCGTCAGAAATGTTTTGCGCTGATACTGATCCATAGCCAGCAAACAATAAGCACAAAGTAAACATAATCTTTTTCATAAGCTTCATTTGTTTATATTAAGCATAAATACCTTGCAAAATTATAAAATAACTTGTTCTAGTTGGTGGGAATAGTTATTTTTTTATTAAAATTAACAGAATAAACGTGTTATTTGTCTTTTTATCCTCTTCTCAAAAAACGATATCTTATATAAGAGAGATTTATATACATTTTACCTTTGATAATAGATGCTTGTTTTGTATTTTCATTTACTATAAGCGGATACAGAGTCTGTTAATTATGGGAAAAATAAATCATTATTGATTTATTGAGCTCAAATAAAGTATCTTTTAAGCTCATATCTTCTCATATTGAACAGAAATTGTCTATATTTGTGAGCTTTTAAATAAAGATTCGCGATATGAATAATGAAAATGACATTTTAAGATATATAAAAACACATATTCTATCCTCCTCTAAAGATGTTTATGAAGGTTTGAATGATCGCATCAGCTATGCGACGATAAAGCGTCGTATCGCTACTTTATTAGAAAAGCAGTATCTTTTGCAAGATGGTAATGCCAAAAATAGTAGATACAGCGTATCACCGTTGTATAATCTTTTTTATCCGGTAAATTTGGATGAATATTATCAGCAAGAAATCGATCAACGTAAAATCCAGTCGGAATATAATTTTTCTTTAATTCCGGATTTACTAAGTAAAGTATCATTTTTTACGGAAAATGAACTAGGGCTATTGAATTCCTTGCAAAATAAGTTTACCTATAATTTATCTCAATTGACCCCTGCCGAGTATCAAAATGAGATTGAACGCATGGGAATAGATTTAAGTTGGGAATCTTCTCAAATAGAGGGAAATACTTATTCTTTATTAGAAACAGAGAGATTATTAAAAGAGAAAGAAGCAGCTCCCGGAAAAAAGAAAGAAGAGACTGTTATGCTTCTTAATCAGAAAGACGCTTTGGATTTTATTGTAAAAGATCCTGATTGTTTTGAGCTTTTGACTGTGAAAGGAATAGAACATATACATAGTATTCTAATCAAAGATTTGGGGCTGGATTGTACTATTCGTACACGTCGAGTGGGTATCACCGGGACAAATTATCGTCCGATTGATAATGAATCTCAAATACGTGAGGCATTAGAGCAGGCATGTCACTTGGTGAATAGTCGCAGGAATGTCTTTGAAAAAGCCTTATTAACATTGGTCTTACTGTCTTATATCCATGCTTTCAGTGACGGGAATGATCGAGTTGCCCGTATTGTGAGCAATGCAATCTTTATTGCTAATAAGTATTGTCCTGTTTCATTTCGCACCGTAGATTCTGTTGATTATAAAAAAGCCATGTTACTTTTTTATGAGCAGAACAATATATCGGCCTTCAAGGAAGTTTTCATCAATCAATTTAAATTTGCAGTTGAAACTTATTTTTGATTTGTAAGGAAATCTTTACCCTGCGAGTTATTAATAAAAAAATCGTAAATAATAATTTTTTGTATGAAATTTGGATTTCATTTTATTTATTCCGTAATTTGCGGCAAGCAGGGAAAAATACAAAATGGTCGTAGATGGGAGTGCTATACAAGACGGAAAATGAAATAATAGAGGGAATCAATCGCAAAGATGCCAATGCTTATAAGTACCTTTACAAGAGGTATTATGCTCCGCTTTGCTCTTATGCGTCACGTTTATTAAGTACTTCAGAAGAAGTTGAAGATGTCGTGCAGGAATTATTCTTGTCCGTTTATGAAGGTGAACACGTATTTTCTGATACTCGTGAACTTACTAATTATCTTTATCGTGCTTTATATAATAATTGTTTGCTTTACTTGCGTGATCATCAAATTCATGACTCCATCTTAAATTCATTTGTTGAAAAGCAGGATGAGGCGGAAGATGAGGAGGCCGTTTATGCTCTTACTGTTCGTGAGGAGCTACTCCGTCAATTATACAACTATATCAAAGAACTTCCTCAGGAACAAAGAAATATTATGCTTTTACGAATAGAAGGATATGAATGGGGTGAAATTGCTGAAAAGTTGGGCATAAGCATCAACACCGTAAAAACTCAAAAGACACGCAGTTATAAGTTTTTGCGCGAACATATGAAATATTCTTCCTTTTCAGTGTTACTATTTCTTTTTTGATATGCCTGATTTTCAGGTATTGTTTCCATTCACGTATTGATAATTTCTTCCTGCACAGGTCTTCGGATACTCTTTTTATTGGGTATTTTATTCAATAAATCTTGCTATTACTAGCAATCTTCTTGATGCTTCGACGGTTGTGTAGGAGAATATTTGTAAATATATTCTCTATATTTATTCCTATATGATACTATTCTGAAAAATAATTGAACTATTTGTCACCCATTTGTCGCGTTTATGTATAATAAGAGTAAAAGGAAAATATAATTAGCTTGTGAAAAAGAATTTTAATATATACGATGATGCTTCTCTACTAAAGAAAGTGCTTATAGGCGAAGCTACAAAAGAAGAAATACTTCGTGCTGAAGAATTATTTAAACAGCATCCTAAGTTAAAAAGGCAATATGATAGTATGCGTACTGAGAATTCCTTGAAAGAATCCTTCAGTAACTATGGTACCTATTCCGATAAAAATGCATATCACTTATTTCTACAAAAGGTGAGGAAGAATGATCAACCGGTTCATCGCATCCATTTAAGGACTTGGTGGTACTCAGCAGCCGCAGTAGCATTGATTCTTGTCGGGCTATTTACTTGGCAACAAACGAATAAGCTTAATTCAGTTCAAAAAGGGCAATTGGCGGTTTCATCTTCAACAGGACGACAGAATAGTAGCCCTATTTTGTCAAGCAATGTGAAAAAGAACTTCAGCAAACAAATACAACACTTTATACCAGGCAGTAATACTCAACACACTTCAAAAAGTTTTTTATCCAATACATCAGCACTTTCTCATGAAGATGATTCAGTTGGTGACAAACTCGCCTATAGCAAATATGTAATTCCTCGTGGAAAAGAAAAGACAGTGAAACTTTCTGATGGTACCACGGTACATCTTAATTCAGCTTCAACACTTACTTATCCTGAAAAGTTTGTAGGGAAGCAGCGTGTTGTAATGCTTCAGGGAGAAGCTTATTTCGATGTGACAAAAGATCCAGATCATCCTTTTATCGTTCAGACAAGATTTGGAAATGTCACTGTGCTTGGGACTGCTTTTGATGTGAATGCGTATAATGATTGTGATGAATGCTATACTACATTAGTAAGAGGGAAAGTGCAATTCACCACACCTGCTAATGAAACAGTAATTCTAGCTCCCGGACAGCAAGCCGTAGTAGCAGGGATGACGGTTCGAAAACGAGAAGTCGATGTGAATAATTATATCAGTTGGATGAATGGAATGTATAGTTTCCGCAATGAAAGTCTGGGAAAAATTATGTCCACCTTGGAGAGATGGTATGATATAAAAGTAATTTTTGCAGACCCATCCATTGCAAATCTCACCTATACGGGAACGGTGAAGCGCTATGATAAGGTAAATGCTTTCTTGGACATATTTGAAAAAGCAGGAGACTTGACTTATCGTGCTGACGGTCGAAATATTTATTTGTATAAGAGTATTAAACACATGTACTAGTAACATCTTCAAATAAATAGTTTAAGGGACAGTGTCGGCAATATATGAATTGACATAAACAACTTATTATATATACAATTAGAGAACCAAAAGTCAAATTATTAGAAACAGCTTATGCGAAAATTACGATTGTTTTTTGGATTGCTTTTCTTTACACTGAGTATTACAGTATGGGCAGCATTGCCTGTTAAAACTGTGACTTTAGATTTGAAAAATGTTTCGATCGAAACATTTCTTGAAGAAGTGAAAAAGCAAACTGATGTAGATTTCCTTTACAATGTGCAGACGTTTAAGGGAGTAGAAAATGTATCGGTGAAGGCCGTGAACGAACCGTGGAATTCGGTATTGAAGAGAGTGCTTGATTCGTGCGGTCTCACTTATGAAGTGAAAAATGAGGTTGTAGTAATTAGAAAACCTGATGGTGGTCCAAGTGTCGGATCAATTACAGGTAAAGTGCTTGATGTAAATGGTGATCCGTTAATCGGAGCAAATATCACTGCAAAGTATACTAACAGGTCGGATCTGTGTGTGAGTACTGATGAGAACGGTATGTTTTGTCTAAGGCTCTTCGGCAATGAAGTATCACTTACCGCCTCGTATGTTGGATATGTTCCGTTTACTCAGCATGTGAGAGGAAAGAGCTCTTATTCATTTACTTTGAAAGAAAGTAAGCTATTGAATGAAGTTGTAGTCACCGGATATCAACAAATTGATCGTCGAAATTTGACAAGCTCCGTCACGTCTGTGGATATGAAAGATGTGATGATTCCGGGTATATCCAGTTTGGATCAGATGCTTGCCGGTCGCATACCGGATATGATTGTAACTAATCAGAGTGGGGAAATTAACTCAGTTCCCAAAATCAGAATCCGCGGGACTTCCACTTTAATTGGAAATCGTGAACCTCTTTGGGTGGTTGACGGTGTGATTGTAAGTGATCCGGTGAATCTTTCTTCGGATGTGCTGAATGATCCTAATTACGTGAATAGGATCGGTAATTCTATATCCGGATTGAATCCTCAAGATATTGAACGAATTGATGTGCTGAAAGATGCTGCAGCTACGGCACTTTACGGAACGCGTGCAGCAAATGGAATTATTGTGGTTACCACTAAAAAAGGACGTATTGGTAAGCCCATTCTTTCGTATAATTTCAATGGCTCTTATCGTTTACGTCCAAGATACACTGATCGTAAAATAAATTTAATGAATTCATTGGAGCGTACCGAGATCTCTCGTGAATTAGTAAATAATCATTATCAATTTCCTTCTGACATGACTAGCATCGGATATGAAGATGCCATTCAAAAGTTATATAGCGGGGTCTACACACAAACTAAATTTGAAAAACAAGTAGCTAAATACGAAACTCAAAATACCGATTGGTTTAAATTACTTTGCCATGATTCATTCTCATCTGATCATTCAGTGAATGTATCGGGAGGAACGGACAAGTTCCGTTATTACGGATCATTGGGATATACGAATGATGATGACGTGATTAATAGCAATAGCAACAAGCGCTACACGGTGAATACAAAACTTGATTTCTCGTTAACAGATCGTTTGCAAGCATCCTTAAATATAAGCGCATATACTAGCAATAAAAAATACAATCAATCAGACATATCTCCTATTGATTATGCCTATAATACTAGTCGTGTTATCCCGGCATATAATGATGACGGCACAGACTATTATTATGATAGGATTGCAAGAGGTAGCACGTCTTCAGGCATGTATAAGTTTAATGTAATGAATGAATTGGATAATAGTTACATGAAACAAGTTATGTCAGGGTTAACAACAACCTTGAACCTAAGATATTTATTTGCAGAATGTTTCAATGTGAATGGCGTATTTTCTTATTCAAATACAAATACCAATATTGAAGGATATTGGGGAGATCATAGTTGGCATGGAGCCACACTTCGAGGTTCGGAATATGGAGTTGTTGCCCCAACCACAAGCGAGATGCCTTATGGTGGAGAGCTATCTGAAAATACGGTGAGAGATGAATCGTATATGGCTCGTGTGCAAGCAAATTTTAATAAAGATTTTGGCAAGCAGAAGCAACACAACTTCAATGTGGCAATTGGTGCTGAGGCCAATTCTACACGGTATAATGGATATGAGAATACAAGTCGTGGTTATTATTTAGATAGAGGAAAGAAATTTGTGACATCAATACCTACCACATATACCACTTATTATCAGTGGCTAGCTGCAAATCAACCAACCATTACGGATAATCGCACCAACTTATTGTCGGCATATGCAACAGCTTCATACAGTTATAAGAATACATATACACTTAATGCCAATACCCGCTATGACGGTTCCAACAAATTTGGCAGCAGAAGTAATGAAAAAATATTGCCGGTGTGGTCTGTCTCCGGATTGATCGATTTTAAAAACGCAGCACATATACACGCTGATTGGTTGAATTCTTTAACATGGAAAGCCTCATACGGTGAACAAGGAAATATGCTGGACGGACAGACGCCTGTAATGATTTTAAAGAAAGGAGCCTTAAGTAGTTACTATGATGAGATGACTTCAACCGTTAGTTCCTTTGCCAATCCCGATTTAAAATGGGAGAAAACTCGTTCTATTAATACAGGGTTAGAAACATCCATGTTTAATGGGAGAATGATGCTCTCATTAGAATATTATATTAAACGTACGAGCGATGCTTTTATGAATAAAACCATTTCAGATGTGAATGGTTACACATCTTATATAGTAAATTCAGGATCAATTCTTAATAAAGGATATAACGTTGCTTTTACATTTACTCCTCTATCCGGAAAAAACATGAATTGGATCATTGCAGGTTCATTTTCCAAAGTGATGAATGAAATGAAGACTGCTCCCGGAACAGACACATATAGTTTAGATGATTATTTAGATGGATCCGCTGTTGTAAAAGGACAATCCGTGGGAACATTCTACTCGTATAAATTTGTAGGTTTGAATCCGGAGGATGGTGGACCCCTATTTGATGACTGGGCAGATCGCAGCTCTGAGTTAATAGGCTTGAGTAAGAGTGAAACCTTTACAAAAGTGTTGGTGCCATCAGGAAAAAGAGATCCGGACATTACCGGAAGCATAAGTAATACATTGGGTTATAAGTCTTGGCGATTAGGGGTGATGATGAATTATAGTCTAGGTGCAAAAGTGCGTTTGTTCCGTTTGTTTGGTCAATCGGTTAATTCAACAAGTGGCTCATTCACCATCTATCCTGAGTATAATTTAAATAAGGATTTACTTAATCGTTGGAAAAAGCCCGGAGATGAGCGTTACACAAATATACCCTCAATTTTGAGCAAAAATGATCCGAATTATTACAAGTACTGTACTCATTATTCAGCCGGATCTGATTATCAGAATACCGGCGTGCAATTTGCAACAGACTCATGGACCATGTATGACTATTCGGATTTAAGAGTAGTGAGTGCCGATTATTTGCGAGTAGCCAACGTTAGTTTGACATACGAAATTCCGGAAAAACTTTTGAATAAGTACAAACTTCACAGGCTGGCGCTTACTCTTTCCGGATCAAATTTATATACATTCTGTTCGAAGGCTTTGAGAGGACAAGCACCCACTCAATCAGGTTTTTCTACGGTGCAGCTGTCTGATACACCAATTTACACTTTTGGCGTGAATGTTGAATTCTAATAATAAACGAAGAAAGGAGAATGTTATGAAATACTATATATGTTTGTTCCTCTTATTTGGTGGAATTTTATTTACGAGTTGTTCGGATTTTTTGAAAGAATATTCTCAAGATACGGATTATGTAAGTTCTTGGGAAGATTTGAATGAAACACTTATCGGTGACTGCTATATGCCGGTAAAGCAAACTGAAAATTTGTATAACACAACGGATAATCAATATTTTATTCACTTTATGGGAGATGAACTTCAAGAGTGTGTAGAGGGCTATAATGATGATATTGATTATGATGGAAAAGGGAAAGTGTTCGGCTATTTTACTTGGCAGAAACGTACAGGACAAAATGATACGTATACGGGATATAATACAGAAAATGATAATTGGACGGAAATTTATCGTTTAATAAATGTTGCTAATAACATCATATACAGTGATCAAAAAGTGCCTAATTCAACAGATGCCGAGAAAATTGGTGTTCTGAAAGTAGATGGTGAAGCTCATTTTTTACGTGCATACTATTATTTCTGGTTAGTGAATCTTTATGGAAAACCTTACAATGCTTCAACAGCAAGTACCGATTTGGGAGTACCGTTGAAATTATCGGAGAAAGTGGAAGATAAGATTTTTCAACGTAGCACTGTGCAGGAAATATATGATCAGGTGTTGACTGATTTGAACCAAGCAGAATCTGATCTTTCACAAACAGGGACCCAAACTTCAATATATCGTGCTGATGTAACTGTCGTTAGATTCCTCTTAAGCAGAGTTTATTTGTATATGCAAAATTGGAAAAAAGCAGCGGAATATGCTCAAGAAGTTATCGATGTGCACCCCGATTTAGAGGATTTAAATGCCTTAAGTAGTACCGGTAGTTTCCTTTCAAAATCATCAGATGAAACTATTTTCTCAATGGGTGGTAATTCTTTGCCTTGTATTATATCCTATAAAGACAAAGGCTTTCAAATTTCAGATGATTTATATAATAGTTTTGATGATCATGATTTACGAAAAACAAAATTGTTCTGGCATTATGCAAACTTTACGGGTTATACCAAATTGGCACCGGAAGGAGATATCATAAACCCGTCAGAAGCTTCTTATTATCTAGATGCATATAATTCAGCTTGGGGAAATAGTTATTCCGACGTGTCAGATAAATTTCTATTTCGATCTGCAGAAGCTTATTTGATTAAGGCCGAAGCAGATGCATATCTAAATAAGGAAGACGAAGCCAGGTCATTGTTGAATACTTTGCGAGCCAACAGATATGTTGATAATTACCAAGTAACGGCATCGGGAAAGGACTTAGTTGAAATAATCAGAGATGAACGTCGCAAGGAGCTGGCCTTGGAAGGGCAACGTTGGTTTGATCTTCGTCGTTATGGTGTGTGTGAAAAATATCCGGAATCAAAGCAGATAACCCATGATTATTATTATTACACCGATCGTAATTCTACTGTGAAAACAGAATGTCACACATTTGTTCTAGAATCTAATGACAAGGCTTATGTATTGCCTATTCCTCAAGAAGTGATTAACTTCAACACAGGGATGATTAACAATGAACGCCCTGCTCGTACATACACTGTTACTAAAATAAATGAATGAGGAATATGAAAATAGATAAACTTGTAATATTGGGTTGTTTCCTATTCATATTAACGGCATGTGGCAACGAAGGCACATTATCGCCGAGTAATATCAAGGAAAACTATTATGCTGCAGATAGTACGGCAACTGATTTAGAGTCACAGCTGAAATGTGCCTTCTATAAAAGAGATAGTTCCTATTTACTGTTTAATGACACGCTTCGTTATGAGCCATTAGGCAAAGATACTAATGGCGATATGTTATATTATACCGAAACTGTTGATATCGGTTATGTAATGACATCAAATACGATGCCAAGTAAATATATCTATCAATATCTCACCACAATGAATGAAAAGCAAGGTGCAGTTGATTTTATAGAGGCAAATTTATTACCTCATTTATCAGTAAAACTTCGACCTTTTTCATGGCTTTTAATAAATCATATAGCTAAATACATAACTGATGATGGCGTAAGTTATTCCTATGATAGTGATAAATCGTATGCAGTGGGTGACCGTTGTACGGCGTTGGCAATGGGTGGATTATCCAATCTGTCGGATAGTGCTCGTGCGGCATTTACACAATCCGTGTTAACCGGCATTTTACAAAATAAAGTTTCAAAGCAAACTTCTGAAACATTGCAATCTTTTGTAAAATATGGTTCTGCTTTATATGGAACATCCTCAAGCGAGAGTCCTGCAACGGAGGATGAAAATATGGTGCTGATGAAGACATCAGGCTTTATTTCTCCCTATTATTGGGGCGATTATCCTTATCTTGGATTGTATCCCTCTAAAGATCAAGATCTGGCATCATTTGTTGAATTAGTTCTTACTCAAACGGCTGACGAGGTGGAATCAGCGTATGCTGATTATCCTATTGTGATTAAGAAATACAATGCGATGAAAAAAATCATAATCAATCTTGGATACATTTACTAATTTTTAAAGAGATGAGAATGAAAGATTTATATAAAATAGTGCTTATAATAGCTGTTGCTTTTTTGTGGCATTCATGTGGCAATAGTGATAGCGAAGTAATGCCTACGGTAAGACCTGATGCTACAGGTACAATGACTGATGTACGTGATGGATATGCATATCATTGGGTGCGTTATGGCGGGCTTGATTGGACAGTTGAGAATTCTCATTATAATACAGGAGATGACCAATGCCTTGTGTATTCTGTCAGTGGCATTGTTGGAGGTTATGGAGATGTTGATTCAACTCTGCTAAAGAAATATGGTTATCTCTACACGTATAGTGGTGCTTTGGAAGCCGCTCCGGATGGTTGGAGAATCCCGACTGATGACGATTGGAAAAAATTAGAAAAAGCATTAGGCATGTCAGGCTCTGAAGCCGATGCATTATATTGGAGGGGAAGCTATGCGGCAACATTGATGGTGCAAGATAGCACTGGTACCGATTTGAATTTCATCTATGGTGGATTTCATACAGCAGCTAATTATTCTTATGGATCATCTTTTCAGTTGAAGAGCGCATTTGGATTTTATTGGACATCAACTAAAGATACAACGAATGAAGGAACGGCTTTTTATCGAAAAATAGAGTATAACTCTTCAAAGGTGTTCAGATATCGTAGTATATATGCTAACATGTATAGTGCCCGTTTTGTGCGTGATGCTCAATCAGATAAATAATAGTTGATTATATGAAAAAAGTAATTATTTGCTTTCTGCTTTGCTCGTTTGTGCCGGCAATGATTTACGCTCAGGATAGGGGATTCATCATTAAGGGATGTATTCCCGGAATGAAGGATGGAATCAGTGTCGCGTTGCTCAATTCAGAAGATGGTGCTAAAACGATTTTGGCTGAAGACACTGTGCGAAACGGTTGTTTTGTGTTGAAGGGAAAAGTCGCTCATCCCACACTCTGTTGCCTGTTGACGAATAATTTAAGATTAATATCGGATACAGAAAAGAATGCGATACAAATTCGTTGGACATATACCGATGTATTTGTCAGCAACGCCGAAATGACATTTCAGGCAACTCACTACGATAGTATTTCCGTGGATCAGCCTATCGGTAAGTATTTTAAGATAGTAGGAGGAACCTCTCAAGCCGATTTTAATGCCTACAATTTGGTTGCAGCATCGGTACGATCTCTTTCAGAAGATGCACGTGGTGATGCTCTTCGTCATATTCAACTGGATTTTATCCGTTCTCATCCTAGTTCAACGGTGTCTGTGATGTTTGCCAACAATTTATTAAAAGGCGATCATCGAATGACCCGAAAAGAAGTGGATGAGTTGAATAAGGAAATAGTTGCCGCTCCGGATGATCCTTTGCGTTTGGCAGAGTTTAGGAAAAATTGTATTGCCGCCCGCAGAACCGGACTTGATGAACCTATTCAACACTTACCGTTGCAAGATATGGAAGGCAAATATTATAATCTTACGGATGTAGTGCCTAAGGGCAAATATGTATTGGTTGATTTTTGGGCCTCCTGGTGTGGAATTTGTCGTGAGGCGATACCTGATATCAAAAGATTGGCTCTGCAATATGCCGATAAATTTGTAGTAGTAGGAGTTTCGGCTGATCAGAAACGTGATGCGTGGATTAACGCCATTCGTGTGGAAAAGCTCGCATGGAAACAATATATCCTCACCCCTCAGGGATTGAAAGACTTATTGAGTAAATACTTGATACGAGGCGTTCCCTATTATTTGATTGTGGATCCTCAGGGAATCGTTGTCAGTGCCCCCGAGTATACAGCAGATATGCAGAAGTTTCTTGAAGAGCATGGTAAGTAAAAACGAAATATAATAATAAAAAATGAAAAATGAAAAAGTTAATTCTACTATTCGTCTCGGTTGCTCTTTTTGCAAGTGTCACGGCACAAGTTGCACAAAAAGGATATACGATTTCGGGTACGACCAAAGGCTTTGCTGATGGAGATACCGTCTATTTGGCCACGATGTATTATTTAAATTTTATACCTACAGATTCCACCGTTGTGAAAGACGGGAAATTCTTTTTTAAGGGAGTTCAAGAGAATCCTGAATTGCGATTTGTACTTTGTGTGAAGAACAAACAATCCGTTGCGAACTCTGACTTTATCCTTGAGAATACGGACATTAAAGTAAATCTCGATAAAGGATCCACCGTGAGAAGTGATGCCTTTGGCGGACGTGATAATGAGCTTTGGAACAAATATGTAAAGCAGGATAGCGAGTGGGCTGCAAAAATGGGTCCGTCATGGAAAATATCTGAAGATACGACTAAGACAGCCGAGGTGCGTGCAGCAGCAAAGAAAGAGCTTGATAGATTGTTGAAAGAGCAGACAGTTTCCCAAGCTAAGTTCATTTTTGATAATTTGCCTTCAGGTGCGAGTGATATTTTGTTAGGATTTTATGCTTCTACATTTGATCGGAAAACTTTTGATGAAATATTAGCAAAAATGAAGGAAGTGTGTCCCAATGACGATGTTTATTTAGCCTATGTGCATCAGATGGACGTGGAAAGCAAAACTTCTATCGGTCATCAATATATTGATATTGCTTTAAAAGATCCCAATGGAAACATAATCAAAGTATCTGATTATGTAAGTAAGAATAAAGTGACTATGATTGATTTCTGGGCATCTTGGTGCGGTCCTTGTCGTGCAGAGATGCCTAATGTGATCAAGGCTTATCGTGCATATAAAGATAAAGGATTTGCTATTGTAGGCGTATCACTAGACAGCAAAGGAGAGTCGTGGAAAAATGCAATTAAAACACTGGGTATTCCCTGGCCTCAAATATCTGATTTGAAAGGGTGGAATAGTGCAGGAGCTGCAGCTTATAACATTACATCAATTCCGGCCACGATTCTTATCAATCAAAAAGGCGAGATTATTGCCAAAAATTTAAGAGGTGAAGACTTGGAGAAAAAATTAAGCGAAGTGTTGAAGTAAGCTTAAGTAAGATTATATACTCTCTATTATTTAACATGTGGCGGGAGTGCTTTCTGTGAAGAAAGCACTCTTTTTCTTTATAAAATGATGTTGGGAATCTATGAAATAAATACCCGAATATAAAGCGTAGGATCTAATTTATTAATAAATGTATACGTATAAAAATATAGCTTTCGCATAAATTATGCATAAAACAATAAAGTGTACAAAGTATACAGGGGGTGGGGGCCCCCTTTTTTTGATCTCTCTTCTAAATTGTTATATTTATACTTTTTGATGAGATAAATCTTTAATAATCAATACTGATTTCCCTTATTTTATGCATTTCTATTTTGGAAGAAAAAGTGCTCTCAGGCGATAGGGGAACACGGTAAATAAGGCTTTTCGGGTGTTTGAAAGTATACTCTTGTATACTTTGTACACTTTCAAAAGCAATTTAGTATACTTTCAACTCGCTTTAGAACCTAAAATGTAATATTTATTCATTATTCCCTTCTTCGTTATTGTATATCTTTTGATAGTGAGTGTGTTATAGATTTTGTGGTGAAAGTATACAGCAAAGTGTACGAAAGTATACGCGTATACTATTTAAAATTTGTAAACAGATTCTATCTATCTTATGTAATTGTATTATTATCAATATATTATATTGTTAATATAATAGTTATTACTTAATATAGTAAGATAAGAAATCTATAGCATTTCACTGATTTCGGAATAGTCACTATTCGCAGAAATCTTATTGCGAGATAGTTACAAAACTAAATTTCCGGGTAGCGGGCCGAAAGTGTACGAGTATACTTTCGGTTTGTTCTCTATTGTATTATACTGTTTATTATTGTTTAAATACTGCCGTCCGTTCACCTCATAGTTACGAGTTGCTTACCACATAACTGCGAGTTTGTTCCCCCGTAACTACAAGTTTGTTCGTCCAAAACTACGAGTTGAGCAACTCTTAGTTACGGGTGGAGCGAAATGCTATAACGAGTTAGACGGGACGCTATAGCGAGTTTAAGGCTTCCCAATATAGCGATAAATCAGTTCCACTTCCCGACTGAAAAAAGTGTGTCTGTGGGGATTAAATTTCATTTCAGTGAACAGTTGCCAAAGTTCGTCATTCTCTCTGATCCACCGCATCAAAGTCTGCACGGCAGCATGCGGAGTGGTGTAAGGATTATAGAGCAAAGCCAGTTCCGTTTTACCATAAGTGCGAATAGGATATTCGCTTAAATCATCTTCTTGTGGTTTCATATTTACATTTTCTCTTTGATTTTCATACCTCAAATTTACAAAAAAAAGCCCGATTTTACAAGGTTTTTTGGGTGTTTCTCAGTGATGAAAAGGCGTAAAAAGTCCGAAAAGCTCACATAAAGTCTCAATAGCTCACTTAAAGAATCATTGGGTTTTCGGGTTGTCGTATCTTTGTATCACAATCAAAAAACAAAGTGATTGTGCAACAAAATGTATCACTCTAAAAAATAAAAGAAATGACAACAACAACCAACAAAACCAAGAAGAAAGCCTATGTGCTTCCCGTGACAGAAAACCAAGTGTTCTACGCAGCCGTGCAACGTCAGAATTTGCACGACAGATCAAAACCGAAGTTGTATTATGCACAAGTGCATCATTCAGGTCGTGCTTCCTTAACGACTTTGCAGGATCGCATCACTCAAATGTCGGCACTTAGTAAAGGTGACGTACAAAGTGTGTTAAGCAACCTGATAGAGGTGATTCTCGGTGAATTGCGTAACGGTCGCATCGTGGAGATCGGCGATTTGGGAAGTTTGTATGTAAGTGTATGCAGTAAAGGTGCTGCCACCGAAAAGGAATTAACCTCAGCTGCGATTAAGAGTGCTCACATCAATTTCCGTGCAGGGGCGGACTTGAAGAAGTTGATGAATTCATTAAGTTACCTAAAATTGTCAGAGGATGCCGGCACCGCCGCGACTGACACAAAATCAGACGGGAAGGGTAATGGCACGGATTCAGGCAACACCAAAGGAGACGGCACAGGTGGCAACACCGGAGGCGATTCCGACGGAGGTAAAATTTGAGGTGTAACAATCCAAAAAAGTAGTAACAACCAATGAGCGCAGTGAAAGTGATGGGAGTGATCCTTGGCAAAGCGTGGCGGATATTGTCCGCCATTGCCTCGCCTCTCCTGAAAGACAAGGAAAATGTGAAAGCCATGCAAGAGTTTGCCGACCTGATCATGGGCCAGTACAAAACATTGATCGACCAATTGGAACAGGCAGTCAATGATTACTTCGAGCTGTCGAAGAAAATCAGAGAGATGCACGAGGAAGTGTGTGCGCTCAAAGAGGAATTGGTAACAGCCGTGACGAATAGTTGCAAGGAAGCACAAAGCTGCAAATTAGCAGTGAGATAAAGTTTGCTGTTAGATCAGTAATAAGTGTCGGTAGCGCAAGGTAAAAACAATCATTCCATGTATCCTAATCGTCAAGTAAGGCAAGTAACAGATCGGCCGCGCCTCTTGACCACAACGATGGAATAGAATTGCGAATACTTTTGTGTTGCCGATGCTTTTTATAAAAGAAAACTTTTAGAACAATGGGGTCGTGGAATTGGCCTGATAATGGGAGAATGCGAAAAAGCACACTTACCGGAACCGAAATTCTATGCGGATGGAAATACTGTTACAGTTACTTTTTATTATGCAGGACAAGTAACAGGACAAGTAACAGGACAAGTAACAGGACAAGTACAGGACAAAGTTACAGAATTGTTATCAGTTATTAATTCTAAATCATTGTCTGTGAAAGAAATGATGGACAATCTCTCATTAAGTGGACGTGATAATTTCTTGAAACTCTATTTAAAGCCAGCCTTAGATATGGGATTCATTGTTCAGCTTTATCCTGAAAGTCCAAACAGTCCAAAGCAAAAATATTATTTGACAGAACAAGGCAAACTTGTCTTAGAAAAAGAACGATAGACTTCAGTTATTCAAAGAAATAGAATTGCGAATATCGTTGAGCTGCCGACACCTATATTATATGTACACCTATTATATATAGGTAACAAAGACCAAAGAAGAAAAGAACAAGCAAGCAGCCTGGCAAAAGAATCAACTATTTATTGGCAGCGTAAAGATAAATTTACTTCCTTCTCCCAACGTACTTTCAACCCTTATTGCTCCTCCATTTCGTGAAACAAAGTTTTGGCACAATAGAAGCCCCAAGCCTGAACCTTTTTCGTTGTTTGTACCATAGGTGGAATGCAATTGATTCTCTACAAACAAATTGTCGACTGTCTCTTGAGACATTCCCACACCATTATCTGCAACCACAACTTCAATAAATCCACTCTGTTCGGAAATACTAATCGTAATCTGTCCCTGCTCTCGGGTGAACTTTATGGCATTGGAAAGCAAATTGCGGACTACTAAATTGATCATATCATAATCCGCATAGACTTTATAATTTACGTTTTCGTCAAACTGGATACCAATCGATTTTTTACTTGCCATTGCAGAATGTAACGATATATTTTGAGCAATCAGTTCATTTATATTAATGGATTTAGAGTTACAAACAATTTCATTTTGCTGAGATCTTGACCAATTAAGCAGATTCTCCAACAAGTGAAATGTATTTTTCGACGTCTCTTTCAATTCGTTGAGAAGACTCGCTTGTAAGTCGGGAGTCAGATCCATCTCATCGGTCAAAAGTTCAATCGTTTGCATGCAGTTCCCAACCGGGCCACGGAGATCGTGGGAAATAATAGAAAAAAGCTTGTCTCTGGTAGCAATCAGTTCCTGCATCTGTTCCTCAATTTTTTTCTGCTTACTTATGTCAATATGAGTACCCACAGCCCGAACAGGCTTGTCATCTTTATCCCTTTCAATCACCTTTCCATGGCCTAATATCCATTTCCATTCACCGGATTTATCTTTCAATCGAAAAGTACTTTCGTAATAATCCGTTTTATTTTTTTTATGATTTTCAAAATCGCGTAATGTTCTAGGCAAATCTTCAGGGTGAACAAGTTCTTTCCACCAATGCTCGGTTTTTGGCAAGTTATCCGGTTTATAACCTAACATGCTGTAACAAACATCGGTAAAATACATTTCGTCTTTCAGAAAATCCCAACTCCACATACCTTCTCTTGCCCCACTTAGCGCAAGTCTAAGCCGCATTTCACTATCCTGAAATTGATTCAAATAAAGTTTTCGTTCCAACGCATTCGCTATATTGTTGGTTATGGTCAAGAGTAAGTTCATCTCATCTTCCATCCAATTTTTGTTCTTGAAACATTCACTAAGGCCCATAAATCCCCAAAAATGATTCTGCACATAAATGGGATAAGCCAAGATTGATTTCACATGCAAAGGCTCTAAGAGATTAATCATATCCGGAGGTAATTCCTGAATATTCTCTGAAAAGATACGACCATTCTCGTTAAAAAATTTTTTCCATGAAGGATTGGTTTCATTGGAAAGCATCTGAAGCTCGTCTTTTTTCTCTTTGATTCCTTCATTACACCATTCATAAGCATTACTGCTAAATTTTCCATCCGCAGAGTTTTCAAAGATATATACACAACTAACTTTTGAATGTAGGCCTACTAATCTCAAGACCGTATTGATGATCTCATCAAAATCGCTGGGTTTGTTAAGAAGTTGTGCCACATCAGCCAGCAATTTCTGCTGATGATTAAGATGCTTCAGCTTCTCTTCTATCAGCTTTCTTTGGGTTATATTTGTTATGGTTTCAAACAGGTAGTCATTATTTTGTATGGAGATTTGTTCGAACGTAAATAAGCACTCTAATAATTCTCCCGATTTTGTTTTTATTGTAGCTTCTCCTTCCGCTCTTCCTTTGATAGCAAGTTGCTCAAGCATAGCCTCTTTCTGAGAAAGATCACAATATATATCCAATTCATTACTAGTCTTACCGGAAATCTCTTCCAGAGCGTATCCCAATGTTTTTGTAAAAGCATTGTTTACATTAAAAACAACATTCGTATCAATAGCACTGATAGCCATCATTATTTGAGAGCCATTGAATATGCTGTAAAAAATTTCTTTAGAGAAATATTGTGCAGCCAAATTTGTACTGACAATCGCAGTAACATTCTCGCCTTTCCAGTGTCCTGTATAAAATTTAGTATCGACAGGAATGATTTCACCCGTCTTTGTGACGAAAGGGTATGGATAAGAGGAAGTGTATCCCTTTATTGCCAAACGAATAATAGCACCGACTTTTTCCCTATAACAGGGAGAATACACAGTAAGAAAATTTTTAGGATTCAGATCCTTGTAGGTATATCCGAGAATAGAATTAACCGTCCCGTTCATCTCAATAATATTTCCATCCATATTCAATATGAACAAAAAATCAAGCTTATCGCTCAACAACACTTCGAGGTTGCTTTCCGAAATAAAATTCATCACTTTACAATTAAGTCTTCAAACAATTATAATCACTATAAAAAGAAACGACCCGTGAAAGTAGCTAAAAAAGGAATAAAAACCATACATATTAACAAAAAAGTAACTATTTGTACCTATTCTGAAGAATAGCAAATCCTCCTAATATCGTCCCATATTGCTGATTCTCAAAAGCAAACAAAAAGAAAGAAGAAAAGAAAGAGGAAAAAGTAACAAGAAAGAGGAAAAACGGATTCTCTCTTTCCCTTCCGGCCTTTAGCGAAGAAGCGTAAAGCGAAGAGCCAGCTTTGGGCGTTAAGAAACGAACACGTTTAAGTGAGCGAAGCGAGGGCGTTTGTTCGTTTTAGCCCAAAGGTGACTCGGAGTAGCTTCGGAGTGACAGCCGGCGGTTTTCTTTTTTGGTTCGTCTTTTCTTTGCCCGTGCAAAGAAAAAATGAACAAGCCAGCAGCCTGGCAAAGCAAATAACAAAAGATAAAATCCAATATAACAGAAGATATAACAGAAGATATAACAGCAAATATAACATCAATCCTCCCCACAACAACCTTCACCAATTTAATAATAACCCACCCAAACCATCCAACTCCCAACAAAAAAATACCTTTATAATCATCAATCCAATATTAAATAGAAACTACACCTTATTATATAGAGCACGAAAATCAATCTACATTACGGGAAGTAGTAAAAATAAGTTAAAAATAAAAGAATAGTTATGCATTAATCAAAAAACTATTTATCTTTGCCCTTGAATCAGGTAAAATGTAAATAGTTTTTGAAAAGCGAGTATGAATAAAAGCCCATTATGTATAAATGATGTCAACAAAGTTGTATGTTTGAAAGAAATTTCTAACACACACACACACACACACACACACACACACACACACACACACACACACACACACACACACACAACGCGAGTAAGTACTTATTAGCGATACTGATTTTACTGCTCGGTAATTTTTTTCCTAAAGTATCTTTTAACCAAAAAATCGCCTTTTTTTCACTTTTTTTGTGCGCATTTTCTTTACGCGTAGGCTCACAGCACTTAGCTGTGAAAAGCAATCTGCTCTATGATGCCGCAGCTATTCCTTCCTTTGGAATAGAAACCAAAATAGCGAAATCCACCACATTAGATATATCGGGTACATATGACCCGATCACCTTTTCAAATAACCGTAAATGGAAGAACTGGATGGTGCAACCTGAGTTGCGCCGTTGGGGCTGTGTGCCCTTTTCCGGAATGTTTGTCGGAGTGAATGCCCTCGCGGGAGGATTCAACCTGGCAAATGTGTCTTTTGCTAAAATCGCAAATAAACGCGTTCAGGGCACGTTTTATGGTGGCGGGGTTACTTTGGGTTACCATAAGATATTATCGCCACGCTGGGGGCTTGAAAGCAGCTTTAGCGCCGGTTTTATTCATACTGACTATTCCCGTTATCGATGTGGCAGTTGCGGATACAAGGAAATGAGCTTTCATAAAAACTATTTAGGGCCTACTCGGCTTTCCATTTCACTCGTATATATGATTAAATAAAATAGAAGCATTATGAATGTTTGCCATACAAGAAAAATAAAAAAACTGTTGCTGTTACTGGCACTTTGCTTCGGCGGAGGAGCAGTTTACGGGCAAGTTGCTTATAAGGGTCAGCTTTATATCAACAATGAAAGCTTTCAACGCCAAGGCGATCTGCTGCATGTGTATATGAAAGTGAGTTACGACAACGCAGCCATCGGCTCGGGTGAATCACTCACCTTTACTCCGGCGTTGAAGACGGATAGCAATATCGTTCATCTCTCTTCAGTGGTTATTAACGGTTACCGCAAGGAGAAAGCCGAACGCCGTGCAGCAGTGCTGGAACATCGCCGTCGCAGTAATGTGGCTGTGGTAGTTCGTGAAAGCCATACAGGCAAACGTTCATTTATCTACGATACGACCATTCCCTACAAGGATTGGATGGAAAACGGTTCGGTCTATATAGAAAGCGAAGAGTGCAATTGCAACGGACACCGTGCTCATATTTACGAAGACTGTGTTCTGGCAAGCATTCCATTTACCAATGAACCGAGAGAGTCTGTGGATCCATTGGTAAAGAACGAGACTTTGCTGGCTTGGGTGCAATTCTTAAAACCTGAAGCACAAGAGGGTAACAGCTTTGCAAAGAGAGGTGTCATCTCTTGGTACAGAGACAAAGGACTCAGCAACCTAAATGAAAACAAACAAAACCGTTCGATCTTCGACATTATCTCAGCCGATATCAAAAACGCTTTACAATACTACGGTACGACACTCACGAAAGTAAATGTAACAGGTTATGGCGCACCAATCGGTGATTATCAAAAGAATGAAACGCAAGCGATGGAACGCTCGCTTTCATTAAAGCACTGCCTGATGGGCAATCATTTAACGAACAAGAACTCTTTGGAGGTCACTTGGGTGACAGAGGATTGGGACAGTATCGCAGCCTTGGTAAGCAACAGTAACATGTCTTTGAAAGAAGCCGCTTTGGATATTATCAAGAGTGTGGATGTGGTGAACGGCCGTGAAAAGGTCTTGGAAGATTTAAACCACGGAGTGCCTTACGATTACATACGTCACAATATTTTCCCACAAGTATGCCGTGTAGTATACACATTAAACTTTGATCGTCAAGGCATGGATGCCCAAACCGGTCGTTTGATGGTGAAGAACAATCCGTCAACGATGTCATTGAGCGATTTCTACACCGTGGCAATGAGCTACAAAGCAGGTTCAAGAGAATTTAACGATATCATGGACTTGGCCGCCCGCCTGTTCCCCGATAACCCGGAAGCCAATATAGATGCAGCCGCAGTGGCTTTAACTCGTAAAGAGACCAAATTGGCTCGTAAATACCTGCTTCGCTGGCAAACCGATCCCAGGGCTTACAACAACATGGGATTGCTTTACTTGTTGGAAGGCAACAAAGACAAGGCTGAGGTTTACTTGCAAATGGCTCAGGCAGGCGGTGTGGAGCAGGCAAGTATCATGTTGAAGTATTTGAGAGATGGAAAGAGATAAAAGATAAGAAATGAGAGATAAAAATTAAGTAACGTGTTTGTGAATTACGAATCAAATAGAATCAGATAATAGAAATATAATAAAGAAAACGTATGAGAACTAGTAAGTTATTTGTAGCAGGTATTCTGTCAATCGGTTTATTGGCATCCTGCAAGAACAGTGAAGAAGTATCTCCGGGTAACCCTGCGGTATTCAGTATCAGTTTAAAAGGAAGTTCGTTGTCGCGTACGTCGGCAGATGTATCGGGTGACGAAGCTGCCATCAACCGCATAACGGTGGGTTTGTTCGATGCCGGTGGCAACAAAGTGACCATTACCGACTTGTCCAGCGGTGATGCCAATTTTACGGGTGGAGTGGCTAAAGTGACGGGCACCACTCAGGTGACTCAGGCGATCATCGCAGCCAATGCGCCGGCAGGCGCATTTAGCGGAGTGAACCAAATAAGTGATTTCAGAAGTGTGGCAGCCAATTTGGATTTGACGGCAACGCAAACAGCCAGTGGTACAGCCGGTACCAAACAATATAACACAGCTTTGCCAATGGTTGGCGAAGGTCCTGTGACGATAGCCGGTACGACTGGTTCAGGATCGGTGCATCTGACTCGTCTGGTTTCAAAGATTGTGTTGTCTTCGGTGAAAACAGCCTTTGCTTCAAATGGAGCTTATCCGAATGCCACCTTCACCATGACCGAGGCATTTATGTATAATGTACCCTCGATCGCTCAATTCAATGTTACCACTCCCAATGCCACCAGTCCTAACGCTCCAACCTTGGTACAGGGTGAAACATCTGTTGGCACTCCTAAGGCTTATCTTAGCTCGGCGGTGATTAGTCAAGCCATAACGACAACGGCCTATGCTCCCAATTACACCTTTTTTACATTCCCGAATGTTGATCAATCAAACCGCACGGAGCTGATCATCAAGGGTAGTTTCGTGAAAAATCCAGGGGCAAGCAATGGCGATCAAACTCCCGCAATTGTTTATTATCCGATCATCATTAACCATGCAACTGCCAACACCGTATTTTCGGGATCATCCACGACTCCTACCGGTACGGATGGTGCAATCGGTGCGAATCAATCATACACCTTGGCAGCTGTGATCACCTCTAAAGGTGTGACTAGCGTATCGAGTACTATTGATCAAGCTGCTGTTTCTCTAACCGTAGATGTAAGTGCCTGGGCTGTAAACTTGACTCAAACCAACACATTCTAATCGAACCAAATGAGATATTCCAAACTCCTTTGCATTCCGTTGCTGCCAATAGCGTTGCTATTGTTGTTGACAGCATCGTGCATTGACGAGAGCCATACGAGTTGTGTGCAGTATGCCATTGCCACGCAGTTGGTTGACACAAAAGGCAACCCAATGAGCGAATCGGTGATGGGCAAGTCTTTGGCGTATCTCTTTTTGAATGACAAGTTCGACCATGTGGTCACTTCCGAATCGGACGGCCGATATCTGATCAGTTTTGATGGCAGCAGCAAGGCATCATTGGTGGTATTTGGGAATATGAACACCGACAGCTTTCATATACGTACGCCCAATGTGGGTGACGACATCAGCGAAACGTCTGTGGATCTGATTCCGGGCACTCGTGCTGCGGATTTGCAAAACATCTACACGGCACATCTCTACTACGGTCGCTATGATTATACGGCCGATTCGGCCGGTTCAACAAAAGTAGTGGTGCTTCCGCTACTTGACAGGCAGGTGAAACTGCATGTGGTGGTGCAAGAGTTGCGCGAAACTTACGGCGACGGCGATTACAAGATCGTGCTAGATGGGCTTCGCAATGCCGTGGCTTTTGATGGCACAGTGATCGGTGATTCGGTGACTTATCACCCCACGGCTTCCTTTGCAAGCAACGGTGATTGGGTGAGTGAAACCTTGCATACGCTTCCCACCAAAACGGGCGAAGCGGTGATGCTTTTGATCTATAAGGGAGACTCTGAACTTTGGCATTCGTCCTTAGACAATGCGGGAAAACCGATTACATTGACAGGAGGCGAGGACAAGGCTGTGGTGTTGAATGTGGCCCGCCGTGAATTTAGCATAGTGGTGGAGCCCTGGAGTGATTATTTGAACCAGAAGACCTCATTTTGAGAATGAAAATGTGTAAAAAATATAAACCGCATGAGAGTTGATCTCATACATTGATTCCAGTATTGTTATCCTTCCGGCTTCTTTGTGGGTGCCGACCTCCTTGGGAACCGGGGGTAACAATCAATCAAAACAAGGAAATGTTTATAATTGCTTATAGAACTATTGTAAAAATGTATTTAACAATAGAAATTGTTCGTCAATCCTCCGCAGTGATGCGGGGAATTGATTTTATAAAAATAAAATATAAAATTGGAATATATAAAGGTCAGAAACGGGAAAAGTAAAGTAGTTTTATGAATTTTAGAGACAAAAAATATAAAAGACATTTATTGTGCAAGGTTTTGCCACTGCTTATGGCAGTCATCTTGAACTTGCTTCAACTCTCGTGCACGAGTGACGTCACGCCGATGATCAAGGACGACACGGCGACGATCCACGTGACGTTTGGTGTAGACAAGGCTACCCGTGCCCTTTTGACAAACGAGAGTACGGTGAATGACGTGACGGTGCTGGTGTTTGACAGCAATAATGATTTGGTGGGTAGCAACTATACCACTTTTACGGGTGCGGGCCCTTACTCGATGACCGTAACAGCCCGTACGGGCAATTGCACCATCTATGCTATAGCCAATACGGGCAGCAACAGCTATTTTAAAGGCGTAGCTACTATAGGAGATTTCAAGAAAAAGTATGACCTGTTGTCTTCGGGTGATGCCCTGACGGGCAAGAGTGCGGTGTTGATGTTCGGCAAAACCACCTACAACATAACAGCTGGTGCCACTATTCCCAGCTTTTCGTTGACGCGTCTTTGCACGAAACTAACCTTCAATATAACGCCCTCGGCAGGCATCACCGTCACAGGCTACAGGTTGCGTAGCGTCCCGACAAGTAGCTATATCAACGATGACCAATCGCAAACGCCATCATATAACCCCGATAACAACTGGGTTGATTGTACCGCTGTGTCAATAGGCAGTCCTGTGGCTGGTGCCGCCGTTCCGGCATTCACCTACTATATGTATGAGAACTTGGTGGGAACAAGTCCTACAAGTGTCGATGAAAAATCCCGAGTGAATGCCCCCGGTCATGCCACTTATTTGGAGGTATATGCCAGCACATCGGTATCTCATTCCACCTATAGGATCTATCTGGGTGGTACGAATACGACGGATTTTACGAATTTTAATATTCAGCGAAACAGTTCATACGTATATAAAATCAATATCACCGGTCCTGGACAGAATGATGCCCGCGTGACGTATGTAGTGGATCAATCCCCGGCAGTGGGCAACTATTATTATAGCGACGGATCATGGGGAAGCAGTGCTACTCCAACAGGTAAAACAGTGATAGGTGTTATCTTTTCCACAACAACAAGCAGCACGGATCAGAGCCATGGCTGGACGCACGGATATGCAATGGCATTGACTAATGCGGCATCAGCCGTAACCTGGTCACCAAATACATCCACATTGGAATTTCCTTCATCTCAGGTTACTTCTCTTACAGGTTATGAGACGGAATTGGATGGATACACTCATTGCCAAACGATAAAGACAAAAGCCGGTTCCAACTTATCCAGTAATTATCCGGCAATCTATTATGCACTTAATTATAGTGCTTATACTGCACCATCAGGTACAAGCGGATGGTATCTGCCAAGTAGTGGGCAATGGTATCAAATTATTACAAATTTGGGCGGGATCTCAACGGGAACAACACCGACACAAGCTACCGATAGTGGATCAGGTCTTCTATATTGGTATTATTCGGGGGGAGCTTCTACCGCTTCAAGTGGGATAAATTCATACTTAAGTAAAGTAGTTAGCGGTGGCAATCTTATTGATTGGTCTTATAGTAGTAGTGACTGGACAACCGGTAGATGGTACTGGTGCAGTAGTGAGAGGAGTGGTTCCTGCGGTTGCGCCATGAGTTTCCGCTACGATGGCAATCTCGGTCTGGGTTTCACGCCTAAGCCTAACACGAATAGCAGTAATAGAGTGCGTTCGGTGTTTGCATTTTAACTATTTATCAATTTATATATTTATCTATTTAGGATTAAATTAGATAATAAAAATAATAATAAAAGGAACCCCGCGTAAGCGGGTCGAAATAAAAGAAAATAAAGGAAATGGCATTATCAGAAGAGTTACCCCTGTATAAGGATTGCTTTGATCTGCTGAATAGATTACTTCGGCTCACCAAGGATTTTCCACGCTTTTTCAGATACAGCATGGGAAACCGGATGGTGGATCTGAATCTGGATATGCTGTCGCTGATCTATCGAGCCAATAGCAGCTATGAAAAGGTGGCAGTATTGGTGGTATTTATGGATAAGTATCGCATGCTGCAAATGCTGTTTCGCGTATGCGTGGAGCAGCGGGTGATTGATGAGCGGCAATATGCAGGCTTCGCCTTGTTGCTTGATAAGATAGGCAGGCAAGGGACAAGTTGGAAACAATATAATGAAAAAGGGAAACTAAGAAAATGAAAACAATAAACAAAGGCAATGAAATTTTTATTGGCGAGAATCCGGTCGGCTACGGCTTGGCGGAGAGAGCCGGTTTTTTGAAAATGGGTTATCGACAGGTTGCCGTCAGAGTACGGCGACTTGTAATGTCAACACGGATAACATGGTACTGGTGCAGTAGTGAGAGGAGTGGTTCCTACGGTTGCAACATGAATTTCAACAACGATGGCAATCTCAATCTGAATTTCACAACTAAGACTAACACGAATAGCAATAATAGAGTGCGTTCGGTGTTTGCATTTTTAAACAAACCTAGTAACAATAAAATTTGATGAAAAATACAATGGATAGTATGTGCAACGTGGAGCAGCAAGAGCTGTTCAGCCCCGAAGAAATGGGTGGCATTTCATTGGAAGACGTGTTCACGGCTTACTTTGATTGTCGCCGTCGGAAACGCAACACATACAATGCCCTTGCCTTCGAAGTCGATTATGAGCGCAAGTGTGTGGAGCTGTGGCGGCAAATCAATGCCGGCACCTACAAGCCTGCCCGCTCTATCGTCTTCATTGTTTTCAAACCTGTGCATCGCGAAGTGTTTGCCCCTTCGTTCGAGAGCCGTGTGGTGGATCATCTGATCGCCCGCAAAATAGAATCGCTGCTGGAAGAGCAGTTCATTGACGACAATTATGCCACCCGCAAGGGAAAAGGCACGCTCTACGGCATTAGACGCGTGGAGCAACATATCCGTGAATGTTCATGCAACTATACCCGCGATTGCTATGTGATGAAGCTGGATATACGCTCCTTCTTTATGAGCATACCCAAGGATGCACTTTACACTAAAATGGCGGCATTTATAAGTGAACACTATGATCAAAGTGATTTGCACGCATTGCTCTATGTGCTGAAAACAATCATTTATGATCGTCCCGAGCAGCATTGTGTGCGCCGGTGTCCACGGGATCATTGGGAGGGTTTGCCACCTGAAAAAAGTCTGTTCAACAGTGATGGTATGCATGGTTTGCCCATCGGGCGGCTCACCAGTCAGCTGGGGGCAGCTTTCATGCTGGATCCGCTGGATCATTTGGTCACTGAGAAGTGGGATGTTCCCTACTACGGACGCTATGTGGATGATATGGTGCTGGTGCATCCCGATAAGCAACACTTAATAGAGGTGAGAGAGCAAATAAGGGCTTGGTTGAAGTTGAATGGATTCACGCTTCATCCGCGAAAGGTGTATTTGCAGCATTACACCAAAGGGATTTCATTCGTTGGCGGAATGTTGATGCCGGGTCGCTGCTACGTAAGTCGCCGAACGGTGGGATTTGCTTATGATGCCATTGAACGTTGGAACCTGTTGGCGCAAAGTTCGCCCGAATATGTGAAAACACACAGAGCTCAATTTGTAGCAACAATTAATTCGTATCTGGGATTGATGAAGCATTTTGCTACCTACAATTTGCGGAAAAAGATGGTTTGGCGTATTGCTCACGAGTGGTGGCAAATAATGTATATCAAGGGGCATTTCGAGACGGCAGTGCTGAAAAGGTGAGAGTAATCTGTGGTCGATTCATTGTGTTACAGGAAGAATAAGTAGAATAGCATTATAAATATAACGAGTAATTATAAATCAACAAGCTTATGGCAAAATTGAATAATCAGACATTAAAAGAACAAGAGCTGATACAGAAACAGGAGGAGAGTGGAAATGAAGTATTGTGTCTAATGAAAATAGGCTACTTCTTTCATGCATACAATGCAGGTGCTTATGCTTTGGCACGAGTAATGAATTATCGTGTGATGCGGAAAGTACGGAGAAGTGGATTGGAAATTCTGGCAGCAGGTTTCCCCTCCAATAATTTGGAATTGGTGATAGATAGTATCACGGCTGCCGGTGGACGCATCTTGTCGCAAACGGATGATTGGATAGAATTCACCGGATTAGATTGTACCTCGGAAGGAATAGAGGTGGAGGAGCAGGAAAAGAAACCAAAAGCTCCGAGGGTGCTGGCAGGATCTCCTCAAGAGACCGATTTGGCAAAGATGATCCGTTCGTATGATCTGCTGCATTCGGCTCCACTGGATGCCATGATTTTTATAGCCAAACTACAAGCGTTGGTGAGCGAATGAAAAACGAACTTATGCTTATGAATAAGATATAGCACAAAAGTAACTAAAATGTTGCCTGTAAATTGCACTGTATCAAACCTCGGTGCTCTTTGCAGGCATTTTTGTGCTCAAATAAAATAGTAAGAAAAACATCAATAATAAACAAAACTAAAAGAAATGACTTTCAAGACAAAAACACACTGTGCCGAGATAGATAGCGATATTAATAGTAGATTCATAGCCATAACCAAAGAACATTTTGCGCCGAATGATTTAAGTGCCATAAAGATTGTGGTGACTGCCGACGAAATGCTGCATGCTTATGTAAGCCATTACGATTTGTATAATTTTGACTTGTTCTGGAACGAAAAGATAAAGGAAAATTATTCAAGTGAAGAGCAGTGTGTGATGCTACACTACATTCTGATTCATGCTACACAAAATATAGAAATGAGGGT